>JDSF01000088.1_pt1 | contig 73284 bp, 75 predicted proteins | sample 199441 | NCBI WGS metagenome assembly JDSF01 (sample SAMN02592751, study PRJNA231836) | bioreactor metagenome | isolation source: continuous culture bioreactor denitrification-DNRA | place: Germany: Bremen
TCATCTTTTTTTAATATTTTTGATACAATTTAAACAAACAATAGACACATTGGTGAAAATCAATGTGAAGAGGAGCTAAAAGAGATAAACTATGATTGAACGTATTGCTTCATCAAAAAGAACAAAAGAGATCGTATCGACTTATGGTTTTGCATTTCAAAAGAAATTTGGTCAAAACTTTTTAGTAGATGGACATGTATTGAATAAGATCATTCATGCATCCCATATTACCCAAGATGATGTGGTTATTGAAATTGGTCCGGGTATAGGTAGCCTGACGCAAGAACTGGCAGAACATGCCAAGCAAGTCATTGCCATTGAGATCGATAAACATCTCATTCCTATATTAGAAGATACCCTAAGCCCATACGATAATATAGCCATCATTAATGAAGATGTATTAAAAGTAGATTTGGTTAAACTAGTTGAAGAAAATAACAATGGAAAGCCTATTAAGGTAGTAGCGAATCTACCTTATTATATTACTACACCTATTATTATGGGATTATTTGAAAATCATGTACCCATTGATTCCATTACAGTCATGGTACAAAAAGAGGTAGCTGATCGTATGAAGGCGGAGCCTGGTACTAAGGATTTTGGTGCTCTTTCTTTAGCCGTTCAGTTTTACAGTGAACCTTATATTGTAGCTAATGTACCACCGAATTGTTTTATGCCAAGACCGAAGATAGGGTCTGCGGTTATTCGTCTTAAGCGATATACTGAAAAACCTGTCCAAGTGAAAGATGAAAAACTCATGTTTCGCTTAATTCGAGCTTCTTTCCAGCAACGTCGCAAAACATTGATGAACAGTTTATATAACAACTTAAAGGATACCTATGATAAAGAACAGTTAAAAGAAGCCATTGAGAGTGTAGGACTTAAAGTGAATATTAGAGGAGAAGCATTAGGTCTAGACGCTTTTGCGGCACTAGCCAATGCTTTACATGAAAAATAGTATGACCAAAGGTAAAACTTATGCGTTATACTGTGCTAAAAACCCCCAGTTATAAATATAATGATAAAAAAGGGGGTTTTACCATGCAAAGTTATAACCGTCAGATTATTGATCTAAAAGAAGATGAAAGAGGCTTTACAACACAGAGTAAAGGACCATATGGTTATTGTAAGTTAGAGACAAGAGGCAAAAAGAGTAGAATAAAGTTAAATGTGAACCACCTTGAGAAGTCCAATAAAGTATATCGTGCGCAACTTATCAAAACGGATCCTGATAATACTAAAATGATTAATCTAGGTGTCATGGATATAGATGATGATCACAATGGTACACTTAATATCAGTGTGGATTCACATAATGTAGTTGGTTCAGGTTATAGTATGGATGACTTCTCCATTATAGCTATCGCTAGCCTAGATAATAGGCGGCATCCTATATTCCCTCTTATTGGATACATAAAAGATGCAAATCCCTCGTGGAAACAATATGTGCATACCAATGAAGCAAAGGAGTCTAACGTACCGCTAGAACCTATAAGACAAGAGACATATTCATTTGAAAACAACCAACAGCCTCATGATAGTCAAAGAGCCAAAGTATTAGCGGATAAACCAACTAAAGACTATGAAGAGGAGCAGGCAGCTCATATCACACCTGAAGACTATACAGAAGAAACACATGATATGCAAGAACCGACTATGCCATACAGTATGGAAAATAATAATGAACAATCAGGTAGTGAAGATAAAGATGCACCTGTATATTATTCAGATCATACCTATAATACAAAAGAATCTATTGAAGTAAACGATATGGGCAATCAAACCTTTGATATTATTAAAAAGCATTTTGAGCCTAAGGAATTAGAGAAAATACATGAAAATATATTTAGAGATTATCCAAAAATGAACCCTTTTGAAAAAGAAGATACAACCAAGGAATGGGTAAGGATAGAGCCATCAGATATTATTTATTTTCCAATGGATACATGGATGCTTACCAATAATACTTTTCTACTTAATGGCTATAAACGATATAAACATCTGTTATTAGGTAGGAATAAAGTAACCTACAGGAATAAACCACATTTTTATCTAGGTGTTCCAGGCATCTATTATCCAAAAGATCGTGTAGCAGCTTATTTTTATGGATTTAAGGATTTTATCTGTTGTTCAGATGCCAGTACGAAGGCTGGTGAGTATGGTTACTGGATTGTAGAGATAGAAGGTTGATATGTAATGGAATTGTAACCTCAATGACATCAAATAAACACATAAACATGATATATTATAGATGGAAACTATCCCCCCTTTTATTTACGATAAATTTATATAGTTAGTCCTACCGATTAGGTAGGATTTTTTTTGTAGTATTAGGAAAGTTCTACTTTCTATTTTCTTTGAAATCTTTTCGTGACGAAGTCACTTTATACTTGAGAAGACACCGTTTATGGCGTAAGTGAAAAATGGCTGACTTATCTATAGCTTTTTTTGTTTAAAGAATGCTATAGATAAGTCAGCCATTTATAGTTATTAGGATATAGCTTGTTTTTTTAATATGTCTAAAATAGTTACTAACATAACTAGAAAGAGCAAGCAACTCCAATAAGATGGCTATAAACACAGTAGTAATGCTTACGATGGAGTCAGGAAATATAATGATCAAAACGATGGCTAGTGAGAAAACAACAGTTGCCATTTTCCCAAATTTATTAGATGGAATAACCGTCTTTTCTTTCATGAAATATAAAAATATACCAGATATGACGAGAGAAGTCTCTTTGATCAGAATAATGATTAATACGCCTATAGGTATATACTCTGATATATACAAGCAACCAAGTGTGGTAAGCAACATTAATTTATCGGCTAAAGGGTCCAAAACGATGCCAATAATAGAAACGACATTGTATTTTCGTGCAAAATACCCATCCAAAAAATCTGTAATACTAGCAACCATAAATATGATTAGAGCATAAAAGTGCGCATTTTCATTTGGTGAAAAAAAGACAATTGGAAATAAAGGCACTAATAGTAATCGTATGATGGTTAGAATGTTCGGTATATACTTCATAAAAATCCCCCTGATTAATATGTATAGTTTATTCATATAGATTCTATATAGAATCTATGCATACTACTAGGATATAATTAAAACTTTTTTCATACCTAGATTGTCGTTACAACATGAAAATAATTGTTTTTATAAATTATAGGTACATGAATATTATATAGAAAAGATAAATCTACGTCTATAGTTTTCGTGATATTTATACTCATATCTTAGATAGGAATACAAATAGTAATGACTATGGGAGCTATATCTAATTTTTTTAGCTCTAAATTTATTTTAAATGTAAACATAAATTTGATGAGTGAGTTAACAATATTCTAAAGGGTTATTTAGGATGATTGGGATAATTCTCAGGATAAAATTTTCTTATGATGGAATATTTTAAAGAGTAGTGACAATATGTTTTTTGTACTGTTGTAAATATTACATATATAATTGCATTTTTTCCATTGTTTTTTTTAAAGAAATTACTATAATATTATTGCAAAAGGATTTTTGGTGTAAAAATATGTATGAAAAACAAAGAATAATATGACGAAAATTACAACAAATTAACGAGTTTTTATTATTTTTTATATTTGGCTATGACTTTGTTTGCTTGCAAGGACAAAGTCAAAAAAAAGGGTGAAAAATTTATTTTCACACTTATAGCCTAGATCTTCATAGTGGGTAATTGCTTAAGATAATAAACGGATGAAAAAAAAGAGGAGGCAGGCATATAGTATTAACCTTGCCACCTGATTTACTTCACAATTATTTTCTTGTGTGAAGTTTAATATAATTGTAAGTTAATGGAGGTGTAGCGACTAGATAATGACTTGAAATTATAATGAGGAGTAGCATGATGAGTGGGCAAAACAAGGGAAAACAAACTAAGCATTAGGAGGCTAATAAGATGAAAAAGGTATTGAGTGCATTAATAATATGTTGCCTAATAGTTGGAATACTATTTACACCAACCATATATGTGGCAGCAGAAGATTCTGAACCAACTTTTAAAGTGACAGGTGTAGACAATATAACAAATGAGAGTAATCCCGTTAACGGTGAATATACAATTACTAATAATGGTGATGGTTATGCAAGTGCAGGGTCAACAGTTAATGTCAGTATTTACTGTACAAAGGCACCAGTAGGAACAGATCTCCTCACGTTACTTAGTAATGGGAGCTTTGTTGAAGCTAAAAAAGTTAATGCAACAGGTGTAATTAGTTTTAGCTATACAATGGCTAATGCAGATACTACCTTACAATTGTTGGGACAAATATAGAGAAAGTGCCACAATCAGGAGAAACGATTGTTAATAATTCTGAGTTTACATTTAGTAATGATAATTGGTACCATTCTAATGATAGAAAAAAGCGAAGTTAATTTACCATTGCTAGATGTACATAATGGGGATGTAAGCTGCAATAATGTACCTGGATCAAATTTTACATATACATTTACAGGGTCCTATGTTGCTTTATATGGTGAGACCAATAATGATGGCGGAGAGGCATTAGTTGAAGTATTTAAAAATGATGAAACGGATCCAATCGCGTCAGAAACCATAAACTTTGTTTCTGATGGGCGATTAGGTATGCAAAAAGTATTTGAAAAAGATGGTTTAGAAGCTGGTACCTACACATTAAAAGCAACGGTAGTCGGGAAAAAATACATTGTTGTTGATGCAATTAAATATATCGATACCAGTAGTTTACAAAAAAAATCTTTCTGTCACAGGGCTTGCCAATATAAATAGCGTGAACCCAAATGGGGAGTATCAGATTGCAATAGATGGAAGCCTTGCGAATGTTATGGAAGGTGAACAAGTCATCGTTTCACTATATAATAAAAAAGATACTGCAAATGGTGACACCGTAACCCTAAAAAATGGCAACAATGTCATGGCGACTAAGAATATATTTACAAAAGGAACTGTTGATTTAACGTTTACCATGCCCAATGAAAATGTCGTACTCACGGTAGATGTAGAAGGAAAAGATGCAACAAACATTTCATATTGGGTAGAAGATGCACTCAATAAAATACAGTCGGATAAAGAAAAACCTCAAACGACTACTCAGGCAATCGTATTAGATATGGCAAAAAATGATTATGAAGGGAGTCAAATTGCCCTTAGAGATTCAGCTGATTTTACGATTAATGGTATAACGTTTAATGATTTAAGAAGTTCAGATGGAAACATAATAGCCTCCAATAATATCATTTATAACTTTGTTGATTACAAAGCATTGGCACCTGTTAGTGACAGTGTAAAAGGGGAGGTATTAGATAATGGATTAAATGGAAATATTAGTGAAGTATTCAGACCAGAACAATTGTATCCAAAAGGATTTGGGACAACCAATCAACCGGATCCATTATCAAATGATAGCTCTAGATCTGTAGTGAACGATACAACACAACCCATACTGATTACAGTGTATGTACCAGAGGGCACACCAGCAGGGACATATACTTCCAATGCAACGATAAATACATCAAAAGAGGTTATTAATGTACCTATTACGGTTCATGTATACGATGTAGAGATTCCCAAAATTAAAGACTCTGATTTTACGGTATACAATTGGGCATCAGAGCTTGGCTTTTCATTCCAATTCACATTGGATTCGCCTAAGATATATTATGGATTAGATGAAAGATATACACAAGATTGGTGGAAAGTAATCGATTCTTGGACAGACAGTATGATTGCACATCGTCAGAATATGTATTTATTGAATACGCCCCAGTTACTGAAAGATGGGGGAACCACAATAGCAGAGGATGGAACAGTCACCTTTAATTGGTCTAGATTTGATGAATTCATACAAAAAATTAATTGATAAAGGTTTTAACCAATTCGGGGGGATGCATCTTGTATTTCACTGGAATGGCGTGAATCCGCTTGGATACGCTGGGCAAGGGCGAGGTCGAACAGGTATTTTAGAACGTAATGGAGCAGATGATAACCTTGTATATAGAGGTTACTATGTTGACGATCCAAAGTCTACACAGTTCTATACCCAATATTTTAAAGCATTAACAGAGCATTTGGATACGATCTATATTGACGAAGGAAAGAATATTACAGTATTGGATAAGTGGTATCAACATGTCTTTGATGAACCAAAGTATGCACCAAGTGGCGGTGCAGACTGGCGAACAATTGCTGAGCTTATTAAAGCCAATGGGGTCATTAAAGATAGTGATGGAAATGTGACCAAAAGGCTTAAAACCAGTGATGCTGATGCAAGTGGTATTTTAAAGACTAATGCAGAACTAGTTGACCGATGGGTCCCTGATTTAAAAGACTATGAAAATGACAAAGCATTTTATGATAACTTAATTAAAGAAGGTAAAGATGTTGCCTTTTATGTCTGTGTATCACCGCCTGTACCTTACCTTAATCGATTTACCACACAAGATAATATTACAGGCTTATTACTCTCGTGGTATGCTGAAAAAAAATAAAATATCCAACATACTACATTGGGCATTTAATACATGGTCCTATTCAGAAAAGACAACGCCAGGTGATGCACAAATTGTCTATCCTGACAAACAAAATCTTAGCCTTAAGAAATCACTAAGATATGAAGCGATGCGAGATGGTATTGAAGACTATGAACTATTAAAAAATTGCTCGAGGGAAGGATTCCAACAAAGCTGATGAAATCATTAATTCAGTTGTTTCAACAGCAACAAAATATACAACCAATACCAATCATTATAGAAATGTAAGACAGGCTTTACTAAAAGTAGCCTCAAACGTGCAAAATGTTGTTGTTCCTCCAGCGGATATTAACGGCTTAATCATTGCACCTTCCACAGCATCTATTATTAACGATAACGATGGACAACTTAGTTTTAGTTCTAATTGGCAGCATATTAGTAATAGAGGAGACAGCGAGAAGATATCAACATATCAAGGGGATACAACCATTACTTCTTCACAAGATGCAACCATGACTTATACTTTTAGAGGAACTGGATTGAGAGTGTATGGTGAGCAAGGGAGTAGTATGGGTTCATATAAGATAGAGATAAAAGATAATGGAACCATCATCCATTCAACAACAGTTGATCAACAGCATGCAAACAGAAGAGGGCTTGCTATTCAGTATGATAAAACCGATTTTGGTTATGGAGAATATACCCTTACTATCACTACAACGACTACGAATACCGTTGCAATCGACGCCCTCGTTGTCTTTAATGATACGAATATTGCAGCACCAAGTACCATGTATAATGATAACGACAGTGCTATTACATATACTGGTTCTTGGGAATTTGATGGTGGACGGCCATTTGGTGACTATAACGGAGATGCACATTATTCAAATGCAGGTGGAGCATTTGCAGAGTTTAATTTTTTAGGGACAGGGATTAAGTTCTATACAGAAAAAAATAGTGATATGGGTACGTATGATATCTATATAGACGATAAAAAAGTCGGGGATGCTACGTCCTATACATCTGGTAGTCGTGAGGCACAAGTCGTAACATTTGAGAAAAATGATTTAACTTATGGTCATCACAAAATCAAAATTGTTAATACAGAAAGTAATAAATGGTTTGTTGTTGATGCTTTTGAAGTATTAAATAATCAAAGTATAACAGATAGAGCAGGCTTACAAGCCAAGTACGATGAGCTTATAGCACTCAAGGAATCGGACTATACATCGGAGAGTTTCGTGGCGTTAAAAAATGCCTTAAACAATTCGAAGGCTGTACTTGACAGTTCTTCTAGTTCAGTAGGACAAATTAACGAAGTTTATTTTGAACTTCTTATAGGCCATACTGGGTTGGTAGCTAACCCTGGTATGATAAACGTTTTCAATATTACTTCTGATGGTACATTGACTCGAACAAATGGCTTAAAAGCGACAGTAGATGTCCAGCTTGTAGATAGTAATAATAATCATGCAGGAAATGAAGTCGTTATTTTCCAATTGATGAAGAGTACAACGCCAGTAAGCATCATTGCTTGTGAAAAAAAAGATATTATATCAAAAGAGAAATTCACAGCGTATTTTAATGTACAAGATCCAAACAATCAAGAATATAGTGTGAAGGTATTTGTATTTGATACATTTAGTGATAACACAAACGCATCAGATAATTTAGCAAACGAATTATTACTGAAATAATAGCATATAGGCATTGACAGTTGAATTGAATCTGGGAAACCAGATTCAATTCAAAAGAAAGAGAGGTTTGATCATGAAAAAAATAGTATTCAGTATGCTATTTGTTTATGCATTTATATGTATTATAGGATCTATTAATGTATTTGCTAATGAAACGATACAATTAAATAGTATAAGCAATAAATTGCCTGGTGACGATGTAACCATAACAGGAACAACAAATAGAGAAGTGACAGTAAAAGTAATTCGTCCCAATCATACAGTGTTATATGTGGATGTGTTGAAAGACAAAGCATTTCAGCATACGTTTAAACTGCCAAGTGACAGCATGTTAGGTGAGTACACAGTAATTGTAGGCGATAACGCCATAACAGTAAAAAGAACTTTTATAGTACAAAACTATACACCTTCATATCCCTCTAGCGATGATACTACAACGCCAACTACAACACCAACCACAACGCCACCTAGCCCAACCAAAGTAAAAAAGATGATTGAAGATGCTTTAAATGAAAAACTAACCATAGAAGAAATTATTAAAGTGGTTGATAACTATGATCAGATGGATGATATAGATAGTGAATTATTAGAAAAACTTGATACAGAAATATTGAAAAAAAACAAAAGCAGAGATAAACGTGGAGGCTATCACAGAGACAGAAATAAAAGGACTTGGATTATTAGTTACTCCTAGTGACATATCAAGTAATACACCTATAAAATTTGACTTACAGGTCCAATCCATTGATGATTCTATAAAAGTACCTGCAAAAGTTAAAATTGATAAATTAGCAGAGAATAACCATGAGCAAATTGGTAAGTATTTAGATATTACATTAAATAAAAACACCAATAATAAGAAAGTAGTTGTGGAGAATACGTTTAACAATTATATTACGATTACCATTAAAATACCAGTAGAAATAATAGGATATGGTGAATACAAGATTATACGTGAACATAAAGGAAAAGCTGAATACCTGCCAACTAAATATGATCAGAACTTAAATACGTTAACATTTAAGACGAATAAATTCTCAGAATATGCTATTACGTATAGTGGCTCAAAGGCTTATAAGCCATATATCACAGGTTATAATGGAACTTTCCAGCCTGATGGAAAGTTAACAAGGGCACAAGCAATGGCCATGTTTAGTAGAATATCAGAGGATTTCATAGAAGAAAAAGACTACAAGTCTAATTTTACTGATGTTAACGAAGGTTCATGGGCTAATGACTACATAGCTTATATGGAAGGAAAAGGGATTATTAATGGTAAATCTCGAGATATATTTGATCAAACTGGATATATAACAAGAGCAGAGTTTGCCAAAGTATTATCCTTATACAGAGGTATTCCATTAAAAGAAGTTGAAAAACAAACCTTTAATGATACACAAGAGCATTGGGCATCAAAATATATAGAAGCATGTGTATTAGAAAAAACTAGTCAATGGATATGGCGATGGCACATTCAGACCTGATGCATTTATGACTAAAGCAGAAGCTGTAAAGATGTTAAATCATGTAATCAACAAAATTCCTGATGAGGATAAAATTGATAAAGCAATAGAAAATGGAACACGAGTTAATCCATTTAAGGATGTTACGACGAAACATTGGGCTTACTATCATATTATAGAAGCTATATCAAGTGATTCAGTTCAATAAGTTGTAATATAAAAGGAATGTTAACTTTAAGCAGAACCTATGCGTATAAAACGCAATAAATAACGCAAAATATCTCCAGGCTAGCTCAATGATTAAGCTAGCCTGGAGATTTAATTTTGGCAATCAAGGTAATCACTGTGGAAATGTAAGAAATGTTCTAGCGTTAGAAACTATTTCTTTTTAACCGTAATATTACCCATATCACACTTAGCAACATAACTTTCACTACTGCCTTCAGCAAAATCGGAAGAAACCTTACCCATGCTTACTTTTGTATCAATGGTCGTATTATCGTTATCATATAATGTAAGATCGATATTACCCATATCACAGTTTATGTTAAATGCATCTATTTGTTTTTTAAAGGTAGCATCAATATTACCCATGTTAGCATCAAGAGTACAGGTATTGACAATTCCGTCAGCGTCAACTGTAATTTCACCCATATCGGCATCCATGATTAATGTATTTACTTTACCAGCATTATCTAAACGAATACTGCCTCCATTAGCAAGAATGCTTAAGTCATCGATATTGGCGCTGTTATCAAGGGTAATATCACCCATGGATGCAGATAATTTAACGGAATCATTATTTTCTGATAAGCTAATATCAATCTTTCCTAAGCTAGCAAAGAGATCTAAGTCTTTAACGTTGGAGTAAAATTCATTATCTATAATTTCACCTAAATTATTGTGGTATGTTAATGTGTCTACTCTAAAACCTTCTGGTACATAAACGGTAATATCGTTTTTATATTTCTCCATGCTTCCGCTAAAATTTCTCGTTTTAATATGCTGCTCAATGAATAATGTATTGTTTTTAACTTCTTTATCATATGAAAGGGAGAAGCTCTTTGTATCTGGTTTTGTATAGCTATATTCCACTTTAATATCACTACGATCCTCTTCAACAAAGCGAAGCGTTGAAACGTCTGTTAGGATTTCAATTGTATCAATATTATTAGAAGAAAAGTTATCGATAATGGTATCACTCACTTTTGTATACATTGAAGAATCATCACTCCATTTCCAATTGCTACTCCAATTATTATTCCATTCTTTCCAGTTATTTTTTTTGGTTCTTTGCCATATCAATACTTTCATGAATAGCACCATCAATTTCCGATTGAACAAAACCCTTTAACTCATCATTCATAAATGGAATGAAATCAAGCCAACCACTGTGGTTTGAATAGGAATTATTATAATTGATGTCCCGTGTAAAATACATTCTAGTAGCTGCTGGATTGCTTGAAAGATAACTAATAATGCCAATAAGTGATAATATTAATGTGATGGTAAAAAATATAGCTAACCGTTTGGCCATTGATTTCTTCATAATTAATACCTCCTTACAAATCGCTTCGACCAATCAATATAGTTTTTAGTCAAGCGAACATATAACTTCGTTAGTTGGATGGTACCTATAAAAAATAAGACCGGATAAACTAACCAAGAATATAGACGTCATAATGCCTAGTGGTTGGAAAACGGTAACTTGGAATGGATGGGATATATAAGGAATAATGCGACCTGTTACAGTTTCTAAGAAAACAACAAGAGCCGCTACACTGGTACCTATTCCAACACCATAGAATCCAATAATAACCCCCCATATACCAATATAGATACCTAAACCAAATATAATGGTCAGAGATATGAGTGCAATAGCCTTACCAGGAGAAACGGTATCATCCCGTTCATATGGGCGCTGTTGATGCGCGTTATCTCGAGGTGGCTCTTTTGCTGTTGATGGGTCCTCGGGTTTTTCATCATCTTTTGGTGGGTTATATGGTGTTGGATAAGTAATATACTGAGCTGCTAATGTCTGTGGGTCACCCAACTCATTTGCTATGTCATCTTCTGTCTTGCCATCTGCTAATCCAGCTTTAAAGTGTTCTTCATAATCGTACATAATATCTTTTCGCTCTTCGTAGGTAAGAACTGTAAGCAAAGCATCCAACTTGCTTAAGTATTCATTCTTATTCACAACTATCTTCCTCCTCAATTAAAGAATTAACTCGTGATACAAAATCATACCACTCATTCCCGAGTAATTCTTTCGCCTCATGCCCTTTTTTGGTTAGAGTATAATACTTTCTTGGTGGACCTTCTGAGGATTCTTTCAGATAGGTCTCGAAATAATTCTCTTTTGTTAATCGCCTAAGCAATGGATAGATGGTACCTTCTGATATTCTTACATTATTGGATATTTTCTTAACCAATTCATATCCATAAAAGTCATCTCTCGAGAGCAAAGACAATACGCATAGTTCCAATACGCCCTTTTTTGAACTGTATGTTCATATATTAACCTCCTAATATACGTCTAGAAATTAAACATATATTTCTGATACGTATTAATGTAGCTTGCTTTATTAGCTATTGTGCATTACAACATAGTGGAATGATTACAGTATATCACACACTACCTTTGAATACAAGGTAGTAAAATTAGAAAATCATTAAATTATCTGATATAATAATGTAGGAGACCATAGAGAAAATTCAAAATAAGTACGAAAGGAAATTCAAAATAATTTCTTGACAATCGGGCTAATTTCCTATATACTTTGACTATCAAAGTATTTGTACTGCAAACTAATTAGGAGATATGATATGAAAAATGTTAGAATCATTGGAACAGGCAGCTACACCCCTGAGAACATTGTATCAAATAAAGATTTATCCTCCTTTGTTGATACCAGCGATGAATGGATTAGCAGCCGAACAGGCATTAAAAATAGAAGAATAAGTACTGGTGAAGGTATGGTACATTTATCTGTAGAAGCTTCAAAACAGGCTATGGCTTCAGCAGGAATTACAGCTGATGAAATTGATTTAATCATCGTAGCAACCATTTGCGCTGACCACTGTACGCCTTCAGCAGCTTGTGAAGTTCAGAGGGATATTGGTGCTAATGATGCAATGTGTTTTGATATGAATGCAGCTTGTTCTGGTTTTGTATTTGCCATGAATACCGCTACAGCCTATATTAAGATGGGCATGGCAAAAAATGCATTAGTTATTGGAGCGGAAGTATTATCACGCTTAACAGATTGGGAAGATAGAAGTACATGTGTTTTATTCGGTGATGGAGCAGGTGCTGCGATCATTGGCGAATCAGAAGAAGAGGGTATTGATAATTTTTATTGCAAATCATTAGGTAGTCTTAGTGAGCATCTTGTATGTGGTTCAAGAGATTTTGTTAACCCATATACCAATGAGAAGGTGGATCCTTATATACGTATGAATGGTCAAGAAGTATATAAGTTTGCATGTACTTACGTACCGAATGCTATAAAAAAAAGTGATTGAACAGTCCTCTTATGAATTTGAAGATATTGACTATTTTGTTTTACATCAAGCTAATGCTAGAATACTGGATTCTGTAGCCAAACGTTTGAAGATAGACAAAGATAAAATATATAGGAATATGGAGTCTTATGGTAACACTTCAGCTGCAAGTGTACCTATTGTATTAGATGAAATGATAAAAAAAGGCATCCTTAAGAAGGGTCATAAGATCGTTATTGCTGGTTTTGGCGGCGGCTTAACTTATGGAGCTGGTATGATTACATTATAAGTTGTTAATATTGTTAAGTATGAGGAAGTTTCAGATAGAGCATATAACGAAGGGAAATTTCTTCATTAAAGAGAATTGTAGGGCCATTAGATGGTTTTAGAATTCTCCATATATGAGTAGCAGTACTCACCATAATAATGAAAGAATATTAGGAGGAAAAGAAAATGGATTTTGAAAAAATGAAAGAAATAGTAGTGGAGCAGTTAGATGTTGAGGAAAGTGAAGTAACATTAGAAGCGAAATTTATTGATGACTTAGGTGCGGACTCATTGGATTTATTTGAGCTTGTTATGGCTATTGAGGAAGAATCAGGTGTTGAGATTAAGAATGAAGACTTACCTTCCGTAATTACTGTGCAAGATGCAATGAATTACGTAAAAAATAATTAATAAGTAAAACATGTATGGGGCTATCTCATAATACTTTTGATGGCTATTATGTTTCATGGTAGTGGTCTATTAGCATAAGCAGTTATAGACCGCTATTTCTAACGTAAAAAAGTATTATGGGAGAGCCCTTATATTTTAAGGAGTGAATATAGGTGGAGTCGAGAATATGTGAGATGTTAAATATAAAGTACCCAATATTCCAAGGAGCTATGGCATGGATAGCAGAGCATCAGCTGGTAGCAGCTGTTTCTAATGCAGGTGGTCTTGGTATTATTGCTGCTGGGAATGCACCAGTAGATGTGGTTCAAGAAGAAATTAGAAAGACCAAGGCACTAACCAAGAAACCTTTTGGCGTGAATATTATGTTACTAAGCCTTATGCAGAAGAAGTAGCCCAGATGGTCTGCGAAGAAGGAGTGGCGGTTGTCACAACTGGAGCAGGTAATCCTGGTAAATACTTAGATATGTGGAAGGCTCATAACATTAAGGTTATACCTGTTGTACCATCTGTTGCTCTTGCAAAACGCATGGAAAGAGCCGGTGTGGATGCTGTTGTTGCAGAAGGGTGTGAGTCAGGTGGTCATGTTGGAGAATTAACAACCATGGCTCTATTACCACAAGTAGTCGATGCAGTGAATATTCCTGTTATTGCAGCTGGCGGTATCGGTGATGGTCGTGGTGTAGCAGCTGCGAAGATATTAGGGGCAGATGCTTTTCAAATAGGAACGCGTTTTCTAGTAGCAAGAGAATGTATCATTCATGAAAACTACAAGAACAAAGTATTAGGTGCTAAGGATATTGATACAAAAGTTACAGGTAAGACCACAGGGCATCCTGTGCGTACCCTTAAGAATAAATTAACGAGAAAGTTCCTGCAACTTGAAAAAGAAGGAGCTTCTGTAGAAGAACTTGAAGAGTTAGGAAAAGGAACACTCCAATTAGCGGTATTTGATGGAGATGTCATGAATGGATCTATTATGGCAGGGCAAATAGCAGGTATGATTAATAAAGAACAAACATGTGAAGAAATCATTGAAGAGATGATGACACATACACAAGAAGTTATAAGCCAGTTAGGTAAAGCCTTATAGCATCTAGAGTAAAGAAATGAAAGGATGTAGGTCATGGGAAAAACAGCATTTTTATTTCCGGGTCAAGGCGCTCAATACCTTGGTATGGGTCGTGATGTTGCAAGTCTTTATAAAAACAGTAGGCAAGTATTTGCGATGGCAAGTGAAGCTTTAGACATGGATGTTGAGTCATTATGTTATGAAGAAGAAGAGAAATTGAATCAAACAGAATATACACAGCCAGCTATCTTAACGGTGACTATGGCTATTTTAGAAGCGGTTAAAGAGCATGGTATAGAAGCAGATGTTATGGCAGGTTTAAGCTTAGGTGAATACAGTGCACTGGTTGCAGGTAATGTAATTGACTTTAAAGAAGCTGTAAAGCTTGTCCGTAAAAGAGGTAAATTCATGGAAGAGGCTGTACCGAATGGTAAAGGATCTATGGCAGCTATTCTTGGTTTAGAGCCAGAAGTTGTTGAGGAAATCTGTGGCGATATAGAGGGTATGGTTATGCCTGCTAATTATAATTGCCCTGGTCAGATCGTTATTGCTGGTGAGGTAGAAGCACTGGATGAAGCTTGTAGTAAGTTAGAAGAAGCAGGGGCTAGACGTGTACTTAAGCTTAATGTAAGTGGACCCTTCCATACACCCATGCTAAAGGATGCAGCAAATAAGCTGAATGCAGAACTTGCAGAATTAGCAATAAAAGATATTAAGACTCCCTATATAACCAATGTAACAGCTGAGTTCGTAGACGATTGTGAAGATATCAAAACCTTATTAACAAAACAAGTGGTATCACCGGTTAGATGGGAAGAGACGATTAAGAAAATGATAGATGATGGCGTAGAGACTTTTATTGAAATTGGTCCAGGGAAAAGTTTATCTGGCTTTGTAAAGAAAATAGATAAAACAAAACAGATTCTTAATATCCAAGATATTAAGTCCTTAGAAAAAGCCATTAGAATTTTAGATATATAGAAATCCTATTAGTACAGAAAGGATGAGATGACATGGAACAAAAAGTTGCATTAGTGACAGGTGCCAGTCGAGGCATCGGCAAAGCTATTGCTACCCAGTTAGCAAAAGAAGGTTTTATGGTAGCCGTTAATTATAGAAGCAGTGAACAAGAAGCAAACGATGTTGTAAGTGGTATTGTAGAAAACGGTGGTCAAGGAAAAGCATACAAAGCAGATGTTAGCAAGTATGAAGAAGCCGAGCAGTTAATAAAGCAGATCAAAACAGATTATGGGCGATTAGATGTACTCGTTAATAACGCCGGTATTACAAAAGATATGTTGATGCTTAAGATGACAGAGGAAGAATTTGACGATGTGATTCGGGTGAACTTAAAAGGTACGTTTAATTGCATTAAACACGTTAATCGTATGATGCTTAAGCAGCGCTCTGGACGTATTATTAATATTTCATCAGTTATTGGTCAAGTGGGCAACATGGGGCAAGCCAATTACGCAGCTTCAAAAGCAGGTATTATTGGACTTACCAAATCCATGTCTAAGGAAATGGCAACAAGAGGTATAACCGTGAATGCCGTTGCACCAGGATTTATTGAAAGCGACATGACAGACGTATTGAATGACAGTATAAAAGAACAGATTTTAACCAATATACCTATGCATCGTATTGGTAGACCAGAAGAAGTAGCTCACACAGTAGCCTTCTTAGCTTCTGAAAAAGCAAGCTATATAACAGGTCAGGTCATCAATGTAGATGGTGGTATGGTTGTATAGAACGAAAGGAAGGTAATCATGAAGAGAAGAGTTGTTGTTACTGGTTTAGGTGTCATTTCACCAGTAGGTAATACAGTAGATGAATATTGGGAGAATCTAAAAATTGGAAAGAGCGGTATTGGTAAAATATCTACCTTTGATACAAAAGACTATCGTTCAACCGTTGCAGGTGAAGTAAAAGATTTTGACCCAAAAGTATACATGGAAAAGAAAAAAGCAAAACGTATGGATCGTTTCTCACATTTTGCTATTGCAGCTGCAACACAAGCTATCGAGCAATCAGGTATTGATCTTGAAACGGCTAATAGAGAGCGTATAGGTGTTATTGTCAGCACAGGTATTGGTGGTCTTGGAACCATTGAAACAGAAAGTCATAAACTACAGACAAAAGGACCAAACAAGGTTGCGCCCATGTTTATCCCTACAGTAATTACGAATATGGCAGCTGGTAATGTAGCGATTCAATTCGGACTTCAAGGTATCTGTACCAACGTAGTTACAGCATGTGCATCAGGTACTAATTCTATAGGTGATGCTATGCGTGTTATCCAATATGGAGATGCTGATGTGATGCTAGCGGGTGGAACAGAGAGCTGTATTGTACCACTAGGAGTAGCTGGTTTTACAGCATTGACAGCCCTTAGTAATAATGAAGACCCTGCAACAGCTTCAAGACCATTTGATAAAAACAGAGATGGTTTTGTTATGGGTGAGGGAGCCGGTGTACTTATACTGGAAGAATTAGAACATGCAAAAGCTCGTGGTGCTAATATTTTAGCAGAATTATTTGGCTATGGTGCATCATGCGATGCATATCATATAACCTCTCCAGCGCCAGGTGGTGAAGGTGGAGCAAGAGCTATGACATTAGCTATAAAAGACGCAGGTATTAAGCCAGAAGAGGTATCCTATATCAATGCCCATGGAACGAGTACACCATACAATGACCGTTTAGAGACGGCAGCTATTAAAAAAACCTTTGGTGATCATGCCTATAAGATTCCTATTAGCTCAACGAAGTCCATGATTGGACACTTACTTGGTGCTGCAGGAGCAGTAGAAATGGTAGCCTGCGTTAAGTCTGTTCAAGAGAGTTATGTCCATCCAACGGCAGGTTATACAACGCCTGATGAAGAGTGTGATCTTGATTATATACCAGTAAAAGGTCGTAACCTAGATGTGAAATATGCTATCTCCAATTCCTTAGGTTTTGGTGGACACAACGCAACGTTAGTTGTTGGCCGTTATGAGGGCTAAGAACTAGGTTTGGATTCGTTCAGGTTTAATGAGGTTCTTTTTTAGGGCATTATGTTGTTAAAAGCTTTAGTGTCTCAAATAATAGGACACTAAAGCAAGAAAAAAGGATGTGAGTAAAGTGAAATTTGAACATATTAAAGAATTGATTGAGTTAGTTGATGAAAAGAAGCTAACACGTATAGACATTGAAAAAGATGACTTTAAGATAACCATTAGAAAAGAATGCGAAAAGGTTGTAGTACCTACAGTGGGTTCAGATTATTCCGTTCTACCAGCACAAAGCATACAGCAGCCAGTCATACAACAAGTCAGTGTGGAACCAAATGGTCAGGTAACAACTGATGACCTTCCAGCAGATGAAGATCTATATGTTGTTAAGTCACCAATGGTCGGTACTTTTTACAGTGCTAAAAGTCCTGAAGCAGAAGATTTTGTAAAAGTTGGTGAGTCTGTAACAGAAGGAGCTACTCTATGTATTATTGAAGCCATGAAACTAATGAATGATATCGAAGCAGAGGTTTCTGGTGAAGTGATAGAGGTAATGGTTAAGAATGAAGACCCAGTGGAATACGGTCAACCGCTTTTTAAACTAAAAGTTAAATAAAATTGACAATGGTTAATGAGATATAAGTTTTAAGAGCTTTTGACATAGATAAAACGATAACAGTTTGGTAAGAGAAGAGAAAGGAATAAACAAATGCTCGATATAATGGAAATTCAAAAAAAATTATTCCTCATCGTTATCCTTTTTTACTAATCGATAAGGTGACAGAGTTAATAGAAGGTAAACGTGTGGTTGGTTATAAGAATGTAACGATGAATGAATACTTCTTCGCAGGTCATTTTCCCAATGAACCGGTTATGCCTGGGGTTCTTATAGTAGAGGCATTAGCTCAAGCGGGAGCCGTAACCATATTAAGTGAAGAAGAGAATAAGGGTAAGACGGCTTATTTTGGTGGTATTAATAACGCAAAGTTTAAGCGTAAAGTCGTACCTGGTGACACACTGAAATTAGAGATAGATATTATTAAGCGCAAAGGACCCGTTGGCGTTGGTAAGGCAGTTGCTTCTGTTGATGGCCAGGTTGCGGTATTAGCTGAGCTGACATTTTTTGTTAAGTAGATGCTGCCTTTTAGGAGGTAAAAAAAACATGTTTCATAAGATATTAATTGCTAATCGTGGCGAAATAGCTGTAAGAATTATCAGGGCTTGTCGCGAGATGGGTATAGAGACCGTTGCAATCTATTCAGAAGCGGATAAGGAAGCGTTGCATACGCAACTTGCTGATGAGGCCATATGTATTGGTAAGGCAGCGGCAAAAGACAGTTATTTAGATATAAAAAGAATAATCAGTGCAGCTATTATTACAGGTGCTAATGCCATACATCCTGGATTTGGCTTCTTGTCAGAGAACAGTCATTTTTCGGAGGTATGTGAAGAATGTAATATTACTTTCATTGGACCTACTGGGGATATGATGGATAAGATGGGAAATAAATCTCAGGCAAGAGAGACCATGATTGCTCATAACATTCCTGTTGTACCTGGTTCAGAGGGTGCTGTCAGTGATACTGAGGAAGGTCTTAAGATTGCAGAGTCTATTGGATACCCTGTCATCATCAAAGCTTCAGCTGGTGGTGGAGGAAGAGGTATGCGTATTGCTAGAAATAGTGATGAGCTCGTGCATTCTTTTGAAACGGCAAGTTCAGAAGCTAGAAATGCTTTTGGTGATGATACCATGTATATTGAAAAGTATGTGGAGAGTCCTCGCCATATTGAGTTTCAGATCTTAGCAGATAATTTTGGTAATACAGTGCATCTAGGTGAACGTGATTGTTCCATGCAGAGAAGACATCAGAAGGTTCTAGAAGAGTCACCTTCTGCGGCTATTAATGATGAGCTTCGTCAGGCTATGGGTGATGCTGCTGTTAAGGCAGCCAAGTCTATTAGGTATCGTAATGCTGGTACAGTGGAATTCTTATTGAGTGCTAGTGGCGAATTTTATTTTATAGAAATGAATACGAGGATTCAGGTGGAACATCCGGTGACAGAGATGGTAACGGGTATTGACTTGATTAAGGAACAGATTCGTATTGCTCATGGTGAACCATTAGGGTATACACAAGATGATGTGAAGATTAAAGGGCATGCCATAGAATGTCGTATTAATGCAGAGGACCCTTCAAAAGGGTTTAGACCTTCACCGGGTATGATTGAGTTCTTACATATGCCTAGTGGTAAGGATATTCGTGTGGATAGTTCTATTTATGCGGGGTATAGTATACCGCCATTTTATGATTCCATGATTGCAAAATTAATTGTGTATGATGAGAATCGTGAGAAGGCTATAGCGAAGCTTAATAGTGCTGTTGGCGAATTTATTGTGAAGGGTATTAAGACGAATCTTGATTTCCAATATACATTGATTAATCATCCGAAGTTTGTGAAGGGTGATTATGATACTTCTTTTATTGAGAAGAGCATGGAATTTTAGCTAGTTCTTAACATAAAGTGTGGTAAAGTTATATCTAGTGCAAGACGGCGTAGCTAAGTATATATACAAAAATGATTCATGTTAAATATTTGGAGAAACGCTAAGCTCATTCCAATAAATACTTCTAGACCTTAAAACTCCCTGCGGTCAGACAATTAAGGTTCTTAACGAAATATTTATTTCCATTCGCTAAGTGTTTCTTGCCAACTATTTAAAAATCACCTTTTTTTGTATATATAATTATCTACTGGGCTACGTTGGCTAGGCTAGTATTATAATAAATTATTCCGTTCTACATGGCGTAATGTAATTTATATATGTAAATCATGATGGTGTTAGTTGAAAGTACAAAAGACAAGGAATAGTAAAGGGTAATATTTGTTTTAATTGTTATATGCTCGACAATTATTAAACTTAGAAAACTCCAATGTCCCTTTGCAAATATTACCTTTTACTATTTTTTGTAAGTAGCTTTTTTGGTATAATGAGTTTTAATATGTGTAGATAATAAGACTTGGAATAACGGATTATTTCTTCAGAATGGAAGTTAGATATATAAGTAAGCGTAAGTTTTGTGAAGGAGAATGAATATATGCGTGAGTTATTTAAGAAAAAAACGATATATTAAGTTGCAGACAGCAACCACTGAACCAGAGAGTGTTCAAGAGAGTCAGAAACGTAGAATGCCAGAACCATCAGTGCCTTCGGGTAAGTGGGTGAAGTGTACCCATTGTAGTGAGATTATTTATCGTGATGCACTGAATAAGAGTGATTATGTGTGTACCAGTTGTGGACAGCATTTTCGTATGAGTAGTGGTATTCGTATTGGTCAAATTATTGATCAGGGTACATTTGAGGAGCTGGATGCCCATTGTAAAACCGAAAATGTGCTTGATTTTCCTGGGTATTCAGAGAAAATAATAGATCTACAGAAAAAGACTGGGTTAGAAGAAGGTGTTGTGACAGGTGAAGGGGATATCCATGGTATTAGAACAGTGATTGCAGTGATGGATAGCCGTTTTATGATGGGAAGTATGGGGCAGGTTGTTGGTGAGAAGATTACTAGAGCTGTTGAACATGCTACTCATAAACGTTTGCCTCTTATCATTTTTACAGCTTCTGGTGGTGCTAGGATGCAGGAGGGAATTGTTTCTCTTATGCAGATGGCGAAGACTTCCGCAGCCCTTGCTAGACATAGTGAAGAGGGATTGTTCTATATGACGGTATTGACAGATCCTACTACAGGTGGTGTTACGGCTAGTTTTGCCATGCTTGGTGATGTTATCTTGCAGAGCCAGGTACGTTGATTGGCTTTGCTGGTGCTCGTGTTATTGAACAGACCATTAAGCAGAAGTTGCCAGATGGGTTTCAACGGGCGGAGTTTTTATTGGAACATGGTTATATTGATAAGATTGTTAAGAGAAGTGAAATGAAAGATACATTACATCAGTTATTATCTTATCATGTGGTGGTATAATTCAGTATTGAATGAGGATAAAGCTAGCTATAAGCTACTAGAGCATAGAATGGTATTGATATCAGATTAAAATAGATAACGTATTAATACTAAAAGATTTAGATGTATGTTAAGGAACGGTTTAATATTAGTTCATATTCTTTTTTTTGCAAAATGTTTAGTTTTAGGGACTTTTGCAAATAGGTTATATGAAGTTATATTTCAACGTATCCTAAGGAAAATAAGATAGAGGAAATAGAGGTGTATCATATGAATCCATGGGAAAAAGTTCAACTTGCGAGAATGGCTGAGCGACCTACATCAGAAGATTATATACATTTGATTTTTGATGATTTTATAGAGCTTCACGGTGACCGGTTATATAGTGATGATAAAGCCATCATTGGTGGTATTGGTAAATTAAACGGTATGCCTGTGACAGTTATTGGACAACAGAAGGGTAGAACCACCAAAGAAAATTTAGATCGTAACTTTGGTATGCCACATCCAGAAGGCTATCGAAAGTCATTAAGATTGATGAAGCAGGCGGAGAAGTTCGGACGCCCAATTGTATGTTTTGTTGATACACCAGGTGCCTATTGTGGTATTGGTGCAGAGGAAAGAGGACAGGGAGAAGCCATTGCTAGGAATCTCTATGAGATGTCCATGTTAAAAGTACCGATTATATCCATTGTTATTGGTGAAGGTGGTAGTGGTGGTGCCTTAGCAGTTGCTGTTTCTGATCAAGTATGGATGCTTGAGAATGCTATCTACTCCATATTATCCCCCGAAGGTTTTGCCAGTATCTTATGGAAAGATAGTAAGCGAGCACAGGAAGCTGCTGAAGTGATGAAGATTACGGCTGATGACTTGTTAGGGCTAGGGATTATTGAGAAGATTATCGAGGAACCAAAAGGTGGCGCTCATAATAGTTTGGATGAAGTTAGTGAGATGTTAAAGGATCATTTGATGACAGCATTAGATGAATTTAGAGCATTTGGTAAAGATGAGCTCATTAATAAACGTTATGATCGTTACCGTCGTTATATTGAAGCTGAGGAAGTTATGTAATGGGATAATAGGGCTACATATATGTTAAGCATATGTGTAGCCCTTTATATGGGACATCGTTTATAGAGATTGAATTATTGATTAAAACAATTTTTTCTGATACAAATCTTAACAATATCTTTTTCAACAAATTTATAAGCTACTTGGTCATTTGTTACAGGATGTGTTCCAAAGTTCTGGGTCTTAGCAAACACTTCACATAAAACAGTTGAACCTGTAACCATGAAAGAGTCGTTCTCATTAGCATCTTCTCTTTCAATAATGCATTGGAAAGGAAGATCGTCAGTAATTATATTTTCTTCTTTCAGACCGCAATCAGAGACTGCAGTATAACAGAGCTTTTTGCGAAGGAAACCACTAATAACAACTTTTTCTGGACATACTTTTTCTATTTCTGCGAAGACCGTCTTACTTTGGCAAATAGGTACGTTATTTAATGCAGGTGGTACCAACTGTGTATTCCCTTCCACAACAACTTGACAACAAGTTTGTGGATTACTTTCAATAATAGGACAAGAGACAACCTTCATTGGTCGCATCATTTCATTATCCTCATGATCGATAATATGGCAGTGCCATACATATCCAGGACCGAAAGTAGGATCAAATGGGAATAGGTTTACACCTGGTTTAGAATCGCCTGATGGAACATCTTGTGGTGTAAAACGAAGTCTAATCCTAGTGATTTCATTTGGATTCATCCGTATGGTATCCTTCCATCCCTGCTCATTCAAATCTGGCTCAATAGGGTCACCTATAAGGTATGGTTCAACAGGTAATGGTATGGTTGGGTGTTGTAGAGGAGGCTCCCCATTAATACTTAACCAATCTTCTAAATATTTATCGGAATCAAAGAGTTGACGATTAACTATTTGGAACTGAATAAGGTGTATGTGGATAGGATGTGTAGCTCGTGTCAAGTTAGGGATTTCCCATTCCACGGTTGATCCCACTATGGGTAGTTCTGAGATAGGTGAAGCCCATTTTTGTCCATCCAATAGTAATTCAAGAGGACCTTTATCATTCAACACAACATTTAGCGTTAAAATCTTTTTTGGAACATCTGGAACCAATGTGGGGATTTCATTTAATATTGGTGGAAGAGGTATTGCTGGTACGGATGGTGTATCAAGCACAGTGAACTGCATTATTTGCCCAGTCGTATCTGGATCTGGTGGATCGCCTCCTGGGAAAGGCGCAATTGCATCATTGGTTACAATAATTTTAGTTCCAGAGCATACCATTGAAAAAATCTATTAAAAGATCTACACGCTCAGCTGGTGCAATTAGAACCTCAGTTAATGTGACTGGGAAAGGTAAAAATCCCCCCATCTGTACCAATCTGAATAAATGATTGCCCATTGGATAATTTTAAATTATAGAATCTAGAATTCGATCCATTAAGTACCCTAAAACGATATTGCCTTCGTTTAACATTGAAGTTCGGCCATACCTTACCATTCACCATAATGGTATCACCAATAAAATCATTCACCCAATAAGGGTGAACTTCATAATTAACACCAACATTAGGGAATAATAATGAACCATCCTCATTAAATGAACGGTCTTGAATAACGATAGGCACTTCAAATGGTCCACTTGGTAGTAGTGGTTCTATAGGATTACTAGGATCTCTTAACAAGTAGAATCCAGCAAGTCCTGCAACAACATTAAGCCGCGTGATACCCAATGCATGGGAATGATACCATAGAGTAGTAGGTTCTTGTTGGTTTGGATATGTATAGCGAGATTTAAGGAAGTCAGGACCTGTCTGCTGTTCGCCAGCTGTAAACCACGAATCAGGTCCTCCATCTGAATCCGATCTAACTTCTCCGCCGTGTAAGTGAGTTGTTACAGGGACAGGGCTTTGTGCCAGTGGATATCCTGGTGGAAATGGTAGAAAAGGTGGGTCTGGTGTGGGTATATTATTGGGGTTTGCCCAGTGTAGCGTAGGGTCTACTGGAAGAAAATGAGGGTCAGTAAGGTTATTTACCCACTGAACATTCACGGGGACACCTCTAATAGCTTCAAAAGTAGGTCCAGGCGTACTACTGAAACAAGAGCCGTCTTCGATAATGCCTTCATAACCAAATACTAGTGTTTTAGGAAAGCAAGTGGGAAGAATTTGTTGTTTTAATGTGGTTTCAAATATGGTATAGTTATGGCTCAAAACTTCATCAGTAGATGGATCTGTGGTAACGATAGGTTTAAATATAGGTGGAATCACTAGTTCATTAACATATTTAGGTATTGTCTTAGGATCTAAAGGTTGGGTCATTTCTTATCCTCCTTTATGGATTTATATAAATTATTGTAGTAAGAAATGTATCTCTACGATTAAATATATGTGACTTACATATAAATATGATGGGTAAATGTTGAAAAAAGGTAATAAAAGTAGTTAAAAATGTGTAAATATAGCTTGGAAACATATTGTCTGATATAATATTGATAATTCTAAAAATTAACCAATGTCACTATATTTATTTGCTTAAAACCAGTAGAGTAACTGTCGATGAATTATTTACTAGGAAGACCGCAAATCTCACTCAACTTAGCTAATTATATTGCACATTGTATAGAACTTATTTATCTGATAATATAGAATCATGATTATTGTTTGTTAGAATGTGTGTAAGTTCTATTAATAAAGTAGATGGGAGTTTTGCAGATGATAGAGTATTTAGGAAAAGAGGTTGAAGTGGTAATAGATCGTCCATTAGGTTGTCGTCATCCAAGACATGACAAACATATATATCCAATAAATTATGGGTATATACCCAATACAGTTTCAGGAGATGGCATGGAAATAGACGCTATATTCTAGGGGAATTTGAACCTCTAGAAGCCTATAAAGGCAAGGTCATTGCAATCGTTCATAGAAGAGATGATGTGGAAGATAAATTAATTGTGGCACAGAAAATGAATAGCTATACGAAAGAGCAGATTGCGGCGCTTATTGAATTTCAAGAAAGGTTCTTTGATTCAGAGGTGGTTACATTCGATGTGTTAAAGGAGAAGAATGATTAGAAGTAGGATTAAGACCAACCGCTAGGACATGATCCCCAACTGCTCAAGGGTTAGATTAGGAAGGTGGTTTATTATACTACAACATCTAAAATTCAACTACAAGCACGTCATACTCTGCAACTTTATTAAATCCAACTTTCTCGGCTATTTTAACAGATGGCAAATTATCTATCCAACTATCCCAATAAGGTATTAAGTTTCTTTCCGTACATTCTTTAACAAAATTTGCTGCAAGGACTGTTCCAACACCTTTCTTTTGCTCTGTTTCAATAGTCGAGATACCGATTCCGCAATGATTTTTACTAACAAGTTCAGCCGTACAACAGGATATTAATTGTTTACCATTAACAGCACAATATCCAAACCCATTTTGAATAAACCCATCAACAGCTCCCCACATTCCTTCTATCTCTTCCGTCAGAAATTCAAGATTTTCTAAGCTACTGTCAAGTAATTCTTGGTTAATAGGTTTAATTTCACAGGAATGATTTTCTAGGAATTTATTATCCTTGTTATGTAGATTATATCGATATAAAACTCGTTTACGTTGATGAACGGTTAAGTCATTAAATATATCGAACATTACATTTTTCCAGATCTCGGATGTATAAGAAATTTTAATAGAGTCATAGAATTCTTTTTTTTAAACTTTCAGTTAATATATTTTCTTTTATGTAATGAATACAATTACTATATTCTTTATAAGTGGACATCTCACCACCAACGTATAGTACAAAGTTACCTTTATCGAATATTACATATAACTCAGGATTTTCTAAGTTATTAACGTATAGTTCTCCTGGTGTATTTCCTTCAATAATTGATTTAAACACAAATTTATTGATATTTGAACGAAACATTTTTTTGATTTTTTCAAAATTACTATCTATTTTATACATGATTTTCCCCTTTGGGTTTATATTAACAATTTCATAATCATTGTCCATCGTATTTGTATTATATACTATTTGATATGTACATTCTAGGTAGAGAATATTTTATAATGGATTATTATTTAACTGGAATTACTATATTCGTGATGAAGTGGCTTAATACTATAATAAAAAGTCATGTGTGATAAAAAAACGTTTTGATGCAATTGTTTAAAATTAGAGATTGACAAAAAAAATAATGAATAGTAGAATATGATTAGAGTTCTAATTATGGAGGAAAATATGGCAAAACTACATCTAATGAACAAGTTGGGTAGGATCTATCTGACATGGACAAGGAAACTCCAACGTGAGCTTGTCCCTCATGATATCACCTTAAAACAACAATTTGTTTTAAAGCAATTGAAAAAGAAATCATTTTTATATCCCTTTCAAATAGCAGAAATGCTGTATTGCGACCGTCCTACAGCAACAGTAATCATAAAAAACCTAGAAAAAAAGGGTTGGGTCATAAGGGAAAGAGATCCAGAAAACGCTAGACAATATAGGATTTCTATCACTGAGAGCGGGCTTATAAAACTAGAGTCTTTATATAACGCTTCAGGACCTGAGGACATGGATCGATTTGATCCATTGAAATGCCTAAGTAATGAAGAAAGAGAGCAATTGGAACAATTGATTATGAAGGTATTAAAAAATATGGATCACTAAAAATTGGTTTTTTTTAATTTTATAATTAGAACTCTAACTAAAAGTGGAGGTATATTATGGGTAAAACAAAAATTTATAGAAATATTGCTAAGCTAAAGAGTATTGACATATTTTATTTTGACACAAAAACCGAAGGACCAACAGTTCTTTGTCTCCATGGATTATGGGGAAGAGCAGAAACTTGGTCTGACTTTATCCAACACTATGGAGAACAATATAGAATTATCGCACCAGATCAAAGGGGACATGGATTAAGTAGTAAACCTAAATCGGAATATACAACTGAAGAAATGGCTGGTGACATCATTGAACTATTGAATTTTTTGAATATAGACTCAGTCATTTTGGTAGGTCATTCCATGGGTGGAGCAGTAGCTGCATATTTAACAGCAGTATATCCTAAGTATGTAAAAGCAGTAGCTATACTTGATAATTCTGCAGCAGGACCTGTAGAACCAAATAAACTGTTAGATAAAAGTGAACTCAGTGATCCAATGACTAAATATTGGCCCTTACCATTTGCCACACGAAATGAAGCAATGAATTTTATTAAGCAAGCAACAGAATCAAATTTGGAGTATCATTATTTTATGAATAGTTTAGTAGAAACCCTAGAAGGATATCAGATGTTGTTCAGTTCTAAGGCTATGGCAAGTTACATTGCACACAGACAAGATTGGTTTCATATATTGCCAAACATAAAGTGTCTAGTACTGTTAATTAAAGGAGCAATAGCAGAAGAGGATTTTCTTAAGATGAAATCAATAATTCCGAATTGCCTTGCCTACAAAATGTCAAATACTAATCATAATGTTCATTTAGAAAATAAAAGAGAATTTTATCAATACTTTGATGAATATTTAAAGAGAATATAAAATTAATACACAAAAGTAGTTAAACATGGCTTTCTATGAAATCAGTAGGGACGGAGCTTTTTGGTTACATATAACAAGGATTGAACACGCTAGTTATTAAGAAGAACACTTTCAAATAAATATTTATAAATTTACAACTCTGACATGTATATGACAGAGTTGTTTTGTTATGATTAAAAAGAGCATGTACTAAATATAAATTCAAAGTAAAAATCAATAGGTGTTATCAAAGAGTATACTTAAATCTTTGACAAACCAATAAAAAATTAGGGGGGGGTTTATTAATGACTATTAATGAAAAAACATATCTAAGTATAGAAGAGCTTATTTCATTACCAGCTTTATCAGATACAAACATAAGTGATGATGGCAAAAAATGTAGCATTTGTCAAGAAGGCAGCTGACTGGAAAGACAATAAGTATAGGAATCATATATGGATATATGAAAAAGATAAGGGGCAATGCTACCCATTAACAACTAGGGATATAGATAGTACATACCCATTATGGTCTCCAGATTCTAGATCTATTGCATATCTTAGTTTAGCTGGTGAGGGGGATAAGAAGAGAAAGCAGATCTTTGTTGCGTCAATAGATGGTTATAGCGGAGTTCAAATTACGGACGAGAAAGAAGGGATTAGTAATTTCAAATGGGAGCCTACTGGCAAGGGTTTTTTATTATGTTGCACAGTCAAAAGAATCTAAGGAAATAAAGAGACGTAAGGAGGTTTATGGAGATTTTCATCATTTAGGTAAGGAATACCAGAATAATTGTTTATATTACATTGAAATAGAAAAAAGGGGTACAAAAAATTTAATGATACATATGTGTACTTAAAAGATTCTGGTAGTTCTGATAAGGAGGAAGATGAAAACAAAAGTAGCATTGCGTATCAACTAACGGATGGTAAGGATTTTCATATCCATGAATTTGATATTTCAACGGATGGGGAAAAAGTTGTGTTTATAGCTTCATCAAGCCCAGTTAGGGAAGATCAGAATAGAGGTCTATATATACTAGATATTAAAGCTGGAGAGTTACAGGAGACGATTACAAATAAGTTATTAGGGGGGAGCGTTTGCTTTTCTCCAAATGGCACCCAAATATGTTATACAGCAAGCATAAGGGAGAAGGATTACTATAAGACACATGTAAAAGACAGTACACTAGAAATATATAATATGAATAGTGGAGAGGTATTTCAACCTTTAACAGATTTTGATAGTACGGTAACCCCAATACGATGGACAGCTAAAGGGATTTTAATTAGATGGCAGAATAAAACTAATTATCTTATTGGGTTACTATCGGAGGATGGTAAGGTGGACAGGTTAAGCGAAAAAACAGATTGCTGTATAATAGATGTTTCTATAACAGAGGATGGAAATCATATAGCATATAATAAGGCTACATCAAATGAAACCTTTGAAGTTTATATAGATCATAAAAAAAATAACAAATGAGAATAGTTTTTTTAAGGAAAAACTTAAAAGTAACAGGGAAGTAATCTCATGGAAAAGTAGTGATGGTCTTGAAATAGAAGGGGTATTATCAACCCAATAGCCTTTGATTCAAATAAAAAATATCCTTTATTGGTACTAATTCATGGTGGTCCAGGGTGGGCGTCTTTCCCAATACATTCAGGCTGTTTCAATGAAAAATATCCTATTGAGCAGTTTATTGAAAAGGGCTTTATCGTTTTAGAACCAAACTACAGAGGAAGTTCAGGATATGGCAATGAATTCTTAAAAGCAAACTATAGAAAATTGGGAATTGGTGACTACGATGATGTTATATCTGGGGTGGATACACTCGTTGACAAGGGGATTGCAGATAAGGATAGAGTAGGGGTAATGGGATGGAGCCAAGGGGGGGGATATATATCAGCCTTCTGTTCAACATATAGTGATAGATTTAAGGCCATTTCAGTTGGTGGTGGCATTAGTGATTGGATCACCTATTATGTGAATACAGATATACCTCATTCTATTAGAATGTATTTAGGAGATAATCCATGGAATGATCCAGAGATCTATACTAAAACTTCACCAATAACATATATTAAATCAGCCTGCACGCCCACCTTGATCCAACATGGTGAAAAGGATACAGGAGTTCCAGCTTCAAATGCATATGAACTATATCAAGGACTAAGGGATATGGAAGTTGATACAGAATTAGTTATATTTAAAGGAATGGGATATAGCTCTAACAAACCAGGCATGAATAGGGCTATTATGAAGCAGAATTTGATGTGGTTTTCACACTATATTCTTGGAGAAAGTATGAAAGATTTTAGGGGGCTATGATTAATAAATGAACGTACGCAAAGGATACATAAAGATGAAACAGTCTTCATAGAAATACTAAATATTGTGTCAATAACAATATTGTTATTGACACAATCTGATATTAAATTCCGTAATTAAAAGACTTATAATATATATTCATGCTAGAATCCATCATATACCACAATAATTGTTGTTAACTGCCACATTCACTTTCTCCTGGGAGGGTTCTATGATAATTATAGTATTTTCAGCTCTCTCAATAATTTTATACAATCTATATACCTGCCCTATATAAAGTATCATTAGCGCATGCTATTTGATGCTTCTGTTTTTCTATATAATGACTTAAGAATGCACCATCTTCTGGTGGCAATTTGTCAATAATTGACTGATATCTTTCTTTATGACTTATTAAGTAACACTCAAGCTCTTGATACTCAACATCCGTTTTTACAAAAGTAACATCAGCATCAGTCCTCATTTGAAAAATAAAGTAACCAAAACATTCTTTAATATCGCCCATAACGTAACCTCCTCGTAATTTATGTATAGTATTGTAACATTTTTTATGCATAGATATATACGCAGGTGAGTACATGCATGATACTATATTTCTAAAAAAAGTAAGTCATTACTTTAAAAGTTGGAACAAAACTACACTATATTACGTCTAACATATTGTTAAGGGTATAGAAAGGGGTTATATAGTGAAAAAAATAAGTTTATGGATGGGTATCCTATACATGATGATCTTTTTAGTAGGGTGCTCAGGAAACCAATTAAAAGATGAGCAAGATCCTACTGTACAAACACAATCAGAATCAACTGACGCTTCAACCACAGGTTCATCAGATGGAAAAGAAGGGGACCTGACTGATGAAGAGGATAATGGAGAAGAAGGTCAAACAAAGGATTCAGAAGAGAAGACACCTGAAAGTGATGAACCTGTAGAAATCTCAGATTTAGCAACCATATACCGTCTAGCTCTTGAAGCCGTTATGCCTATTGATGAAGGGCTTAATGGTGACATGACTTACATAGCTATTAATGGTGAAACTCTAGTAGATGCTACAGAAGAGGATATTACGTATATCTTAGATTATTTTACGAAGTATGATTTAGAAGTTAAGAATACATCTTTTAAAGCACTAAAAGAAGATGGTCTAGTAAAAGACGGAAATTATATTGAAGGTATTTTACTAGGGATAGATGATGTGGAATCAAAGACGGATGATAAGATGGTTCTCCATGTTAGTAAATTTCGATCAGGACTTGGTGCAATTGGTGTAAAGGTAACTGTTATTAAGACCGACGAGAGTTGGGAAGTTGAAAGTACAGAGGAAACTTGGATTAGTTAAATAATATGTAAACAATATCAAGTATACATAAATAGGGTATAAATAAAATGGGGCTGTCTCATGAAAGCTATCAAAGCTTTTATGATAAACATGCCCCAGTTCTAATTTTCTCTAGTATTTTGATTCTATTAGCACACGTTTATTCCATTCGCGAATAAACAGCACCACTTATACGAGCTTCATTATTATGGGTATCTTGTTCAAAGAGAGAATAATTTCCAGGTGATACCGTCTTGTTTATGATCCCCATGGAATCATCATTATCACTATCTCGATCTCTTAGTTCAAAAACAACAGCTTGATTATGAGGTCGTGCAACGTAGATTGTATTGAAATTTTCAGTATAGCTAGCAGATCCTTCAGCTTCAGCTTGACCAAAATTAAAGTTATGCCACACGTAATTATCCACATTTGACATTTTCCAATCATTCACATCAATATACTTTTCACCATCTACCATAACACGTACAAATATATCAGCTTCTTTATTGAGGATAGGGTCTTTATTTACTTTTGCTTGCACTTTGGCAACAGTAATTTTATACTCAAAATATTTGTGATAAATGTAGTCATGACTCATAGATGCAAAGCTACTCTCCTGATCAGCAAGAAAGGCAGGATCAGATATCCAAAGACCTTTACTCCAAAACCAAGGAGAATTACATTTATTGCTACCCATAAAAGGTACGCCAGAGCCATCGCCCGAGAAGGTACCATAACGATTAAAAGGACTATCAGAGCCAAATTCATAACGTCTATTCCATAATTCATCCAATGAAAGCAGACCATAACTTTCTTCATGATAACTATTATCTTGGCTAGGTGACCAGGAAGCTTCAGTTAAAGTACCATTAGCATCGGCTGTAGCATCATACACGTATTTGATGCCACCATTGTCCTGTGAACTGTTATACATATGCACACAATGACCATGTACACCGTAAGGTCCATTACTGGATACAAATAATTGAACTTTATTATTATTGTAAGCAATCTGACTACCGGTATAGGTTTCATAACCAGTATGAGCAATTGTATACACTGCTTCTAACGTGCCATAAGCACCACTCTTCTTAATAACAAAAAAGAGCTCCCTCTAAGTCATTTTCATGGCTATCAATTGGATCAACAATATCACCAGTACCACCTACATCTCTAGGATGGAAGAAATTATAGGTGATAAAATAATGACTACGTGTTTCTTGTATGGACGTATATATATAAGGTACTTTACTACCAGATGACGCGTTTTCCCAGTTGTTATTACCTTTCCAGTCACCATCAAAATTAAAACTTGTAATATAATCATAAGGCCATAGCTGATTACCACTAGCATTGAAATCTTGGTATACATCAGGTGCCCAATATTGAAGGAGTTCTTTATGGGACTGTTTATCGTTAGTATCTTCAAAAGTGAAATAGAAATTATCTGTTTCTTGTAGGGAAGTAGATACAAGTGTTTCTTTTGTACCAGGAGATGACGTGCTTGATTGTAGAGCATGTCCCCACATGGATACTATTTTATATTGATTGGTATCGCCAACACGCACTAATGTAAACATTTGATCTTTCGTACCGTTATAGGTTTGTTGGGTGAGATAGCTTTTATTATTAGATTCATTGAACTCAGTGGTTAAAACAAGGTTACTATCTTTTGAAACAAAGGTTACAATTATGTCATTTCCTACTATTTTTTCAACATTGATTTGCCAACGTTGATTATTACCACCGTGGTGGTTATACGTTATAATAGATGCATTGGGGTTTTGACTTGCTCCAGCTACATCTACACTCCAATTTGTTCCAACATTTCTTATGTAGTAGATTTTACCTGACTCAATATGTGCGTCACCATATACAAAGGCGGCTAGACTAAATGATGAAAAAAGAGTCGCAAGTAAAAAAGACGATAGAATAATGGAAAACAATCTTTTCATGATGATCCTCCTCGATATTCTGAAAGACAGAATTTTTTAATATATTTATATTATGTAATAAATATCCATGAATGTATATGACGTCATGTCCAAAATATCATTCTTTATGTCGTTTTATAAGTACGTTAAATGGTTTTTTTCTTTAAATCCTTATGAAATACTAACAAAAAAAAATGAAGGTATAGCAAATATATAGTATGATTTAACAATAGTTTAAACCCAATAAATAGAATAAACAAAATAATCAGAATAAAAATCTCCTTCCTAGCATTTCTATTTAGATTTTAGCCAGGTTGGAGATTTTTTAACTTATTTTTTCCGACAGCTCCTGAGAAGTATCGGATATTTTATTAAATATAAATTAAGTGTCACTATGGACTGTATTAGTTGGTTGTTTCTTGATTATTTCTACACTTATAGCCTTTTGTGGACATACCTCAATGCAATCTTGACATCTTATGCATTCAGGGTTGTTTGGTGTTTTATACACTTCAATATTCATTTTACAGGTTTTGGTACAAACATTGCAATTCGTACACTTATTTCTGTCTACCTTAAGCTTATAAAAGCTTATGGCATTAAACAGGGAATAGAAGGCTCCCAAAGGACAAATATATCGACAAAATGGTCTAAAAATCAAGACTGAAACTATAATAGTAGCGATAAGTATAACGAGCTTCCAGGCAAATAAAAACCCTAATCCTTGTCTCAGAGCTGTATTGAAAGCGACTAAAGGTATTCCTCCTTCCAATGTTCCTGCGGGACATATGTATTTACAAAAATATGGATCGCTAATCCCCAGTTCGTCTTGAAAGATAAAGGGAAGTAGGAATACAAAGATGATTAGTATTGCATATTTAAGATATTTCAAGATGCTATTAACCCTTTTATTAACTGTTATCTTAAAAAAGGGGATTTTGTTTAGTAAATCTTGTATAAGTCCGAAGGGACACAGCCATCCACAAATAAATCGCCCAAATAAAACGCCAATTAAGGATATAAATCCTATCACATACATAGAAAAACTGTACCGTATACTCCCTATAACTGCTTGCATTGCTCCTATAGGGCATGATCCTACAGCTCCCGGGCAGGAATAACAGTTTAGCCCCGGTACACATAATTTCTTTAAATTGCCTGTATATATCTTGCCCCCGGTAAAGCCTTTAAAATATGCATTTGTAGCTAAAGCCCATATAAATTGCACTGAATGTCTTATTATTTTATATCTAGCCAATACCTATACACTCCAAACAAATATTAATAGCCTTCTTTAGCACTGTTTTAACTTCTCCCCTTATATACCCTAGAAGTATACAGCATATACTTATAGCCAAAATTCCATATCTCATAAATTTGTCTCTCATACGCTTCTCTCCTTCTGCTTAGCTTTAGCATTTTTTCCAAGGGTTCATTATTTTAATGAATCAAGAAGCTCTACTATTATTTCTTGGTATTCTTCTTTCGTTCTTGAACCTGTAATGATCTTACCAATAATTTTTCCTTCGCTATCAACAAACAGTGATGTTGGGTATCCTGCGATGCTTTCAATCAAACTATTTTTGATAGTCTCGTCTGGAATAACATTTATAAACGTTACACCTTTCGTTTCAATGATTTTCTTAGCAGCCACTTCATTATCCTCATCAGGGGTATCCCCTATTATTCCTAAAACGCCAACCCCCTGTTCGTTAAGCTCTTCATGGAGCTTTTGAAGATCTGGCATTTCCCTTATACATGGTCCACAAAATGTAGCCCAGATATTTACCATTGTCACTTTATTTTCCTCGAAAACCTCGCTACTAACGACATCTTTATCCTCTAAATCCTTTAATGTAAACTCAAGTTTATTTAAGCTGCTGATAGCTTCCTGTGGCGTAACCGGTTTGAATGTAATGGTTGATTTCTTTACGTTTTCGATATCCTCATATAGAGCCTGATACATCTCCTTAGATTCGTCTGATAATCCTTTGTCATTATATTCATCATAGCAGAAGTAGATGATATACTTGTCATATTCAGCAAGCTTTTCATTGTATTTCTTCTCCGTAAGCTCAGCTAATTTATCTTCTGATGGCATTTTATCCGCTCTAAAAATGACATAGCTAAATAAAGGCTTAAGCTCTGCAAATATCTCTTCATATCTTTTTTCTTCTTTCCTTCTCATCCTTTACATTTTCCTTTACGTCATAATACGCCTTAAGAAGTTCATTAGATAAAACACTGTAATCTAGACCATTGAATATGGGTTCATCTTCATTTTCTAAATCGCCTATTAAGCTTCTGCTTATATTATCATCATACTGCTTCCAAACGCCACCAACTTTGAACTCAACGCCCATATCATTGTATTTCTTATACCCTTGTTCTTTCTTCTCCTCTTTGCTTAATGTCTCCTTTGTACCACATCCAATAATGGTTAAGATAAGTAATGCTAACAATAAAAATGCCAATAACTTTTTCATAATATCCATTCTCCTTTATTGTATTTTTTGTATAGAGATTCCCTAATTTATTTTTCAAAGAAAATAAGAAATACTTCTATATTTACTTTGAAACCATTAAAAGTGAATTTCCTTATATTTTTATTTCTTTTTTAGGATAATATTCCATTTATTTTGAATTTATCTTATCAAAAATAATAAAAAAAAATATTGACACTATTGCGTTAAAATGCATTAAACTCATATTAGTACACAACTATTTTACTGTAATAAGTCCCACCAAATTAAAAAATAATTCTTTCCATTCATATGCTGCTTTTAATCCATCGTAACCTATTAAAAAAGAGAATATCATGGAGCTACACGGTTAGGGCTAGATAATCCATAAGACTTAATAACTAATAATCTTCAATAGTAAAAATCTGGATTTATGTCGTTAAATCAAGTATAATATAAGACAAGGGTTTTTTGTAGATGAAACATGTCGCAATAAATATAAATGAAGTAATGGGTTATGTATTAGCAAAGGGGAGAAAATAACATGGCAAAGAAGAAGAAAAAAGATCAAAAAACACTTAAAGCATTATTGGTTCTAGTACTCGTTGTAGCAGCAGTAGGTATTGGTGTGACCTTAGGCTCTGGAGCTTATCGGATGAAACAAAAAAGGTAATGGTAGTGGTGTTGCTGCCAATGCAAATGGTGAGACCCATCAAGAAGTTAATGAGGTAAGTACTGGTGAATCAGAGACTAAGCCAACGAAGAAGCCAGAGAAGAAACCAGAACAGCAAGAGAAAACAACAGAACCAGAACAAAAAAAACCTGAAGATAATACTGAACAAGATAATGAAGATGAAGGAAATACAGATATAGCACAAGGCAGTGATACAGGTGATGCAACCGTATCAAATATAGATGGAACAGCATTATCCAATAAGAGTTATAGTTGGAGTTGGAAAAGAAATAAAGAGCACAAACGACCAGTCGCTTATAATAAATTTGATATTAAGCCATATGATGCTTATTATGTCATGGATACAGATGAAAAAGTCATCTATTTAACCATGGACGAAGGGTACGAGAATGGTTACACGCCCATGATACTAGATACCCTAAAGGCTAATGATGTAACAGCTGCATTTTTTTGTAACAAAGCCTTTTATTGAAAATAATCTGGAGTTGGCTAAACGCATGAAAGAAGAAGGTCATATTGTAGCCAATCATACGGTTAATCATAAGAAGATGCCAACTCTATCCGATGAAAAGGTTAAATATGAAATAGAAGAAACAGAAGCGTACTTTGAGGAAGCTACAGGCTATAAGATGGACAAGTTTTTTAGACCACCATCTGGAGAATACAGTGAAAGAACCTTATATCTGACACAGCAATTAGGCTATAAAACCATGTTCTGGAGTTTGGCTTATGCGGATTGGGATCGAGAAAAAACAACTAGGGAAAGAATATGCACTTAATCATGTATTAGAAAATGCTCATCCTGGTATGATGCCATTATTACATGCTGTCTCATCATCTAATGCAGAAGCCCTTGATGATATTATTAAGCAGTTAAAAGAACAGGGTTATCGTTTTGGTAGTTTATATGAAGTAGAGTAGTTGTAAATCACATTAATAGATATCCTACGCTAAGATTGATAGTGTAGGATATTTTCGTGTATTAAAGCTTTACAAAGACGGAACTATTCTATATAATTTAAAATGTTTAAAAGTTCTATCTAAGGTAATGGTGTCAAGAAGCTGGTAAAAAATGCTATTTTATTTTTTTTACTTAAAAAAAGAAAGGTTCATAGGTTTTTTTTAGAATAATAACTATGAAGCTTTTAAAAAAAATATAGGAGGTACATACATGTCTAACAGATTTGAACAACAAGCATGGCGTGACAGTATGAAGTTAAAACTTGACTTTAATAATATGATGACAGCATTCGTAGGTGAGAGTGGAATTGATGAATCACAGATTGCTGCCATTGAAGGGCAAATTGAAGCAGCTGAGAAAGCAATGGTAGAAAAACGTGCTAAGGGTGGAATGGATTGGAGAGATCTTCCATATAACCAAACAGAGGTTGTAGCCGATATTAACGCATATGTAGATAGCGTAAAAGATGAATTCGATTCTTTTGTCGTACTTGGTATAGGTGGATCAGCACTTGGTCCAATCGCTGTACAGCAAGCGATTAATCATCCATATTACAATGAGTTAAGCAAAGAACAAAGAGGTGGTTATCCTAAGTTATATGTTGCGGATAATGTAGACCCAGAGAAACTTGTATCTTTATTTGAAGTCCTTGATCTAGAGAAGACATTATTCAATGTGATCACAAAATCAGGAAGTACTTCCGAGACCATGTCTCAATTCATGATTATCAAAAAGATGTTAGAAGAGAAATTTGGTGTTGAAGCTGCTAAGAAGCATATGGTTTGTACGACAGATGCTAAGAACGGTAACCTTCGTCCGATTGCTGATGAAGAAGGCTACAAGAGCTTTATCATTCCAGCAGGTGTAGGTGGAAGATTTTCAGAGCTTACACCCGTTGGCTTATTACCAGCAGCTATGTGTGGTATTAATATTGCAGAATTATTAGCTGGAGCAGGATTCATGGATGAATTATGTAAAACAGATGATACATTCAAGAACCCAGCAGCTATGTATGCCATTCTTCATTACTTAGGTATGAAAAAAAGGTAAGAATATCTCAGTTATCATGCCTTATGCCGATAGATTAAAATTCATTGGTGACTGGTATGCACAATTATGGGCTGAGTCACTTGGTAAGAAATTCGATAACGATGGTAATGTGGTTAATGTGGGTCAAACACCAGTAAGAGCTCTTGGTGCTACGGATCAACATTCACAAGTTCAATTATATGCTGAAGGTCCTAAGGATAAAGTCATTGTATTCGTTGGCGTAGATAGGTACAAAACATCACTCGAGATTCCAAAAATCTACAGCGATATCCCAAGCCTTGGCTTCTTAGGTGGAGAAACGCATAATAAGCTTATTAAAACAGAGCAAATGGCTACAGAGTATGCCTTACTTAAAGGTGGTCAAGCGAACATGACCATTACTTTGCCAGAAGTTAATGCGTTTACCCTTGGTCAGATTCTGTACTTCTTCGAAGTAGCCACAGGCTTTGCAGGTGAATTATTAAATATCAATGCTTTTGATCAACCTGGTGTTGAAGAAGGTAAGAATGCCACTTATGCTATGTTTGGGCGCTGGATACGAGAAGAAAAAAGAAGAGTTAGATGCTCGTCCAGCTAAGAATGATAAATTCATGATCTAATCAAACTAAGTACACCATGACACCCTAGACGTTAACCACATCTAGGGTGTTTTTATTAGATAAGAAATAGGCATCTATTTATCATAGATAATCATAGGATTATATGTTAATATGATATAAGATTAAGCATTTTAATGAGAGGTGAGACGATGGAAGGTATAGAGCGTAGAAAAAAGAATAATTGAAAATTTAACAAAAAAGTTTAGCTGCTATAACGGGTTCAACATTAGCTAAAACCTTCGCAGTTAGCCGTCAGGTCATAGTCCAAGATATCGCATTACTTAGGGCAGAAGGGTATAAAATCATATCCACATCTAACGGTTATATGGTTTATGAAAAAGAGATAGAGCATACAAGATTATTAGCACTTAAACATACGAAAGAGGATATCCGTGAAGAATTACAAACCATTGTCGATTTTGGTGGTACAGTCATCAATGTGATGGTGGAACATCCTGTTTATGGAGAGATCACTGCTGACCTTATGCTTTCATCAAGAAAACATGTTGAGGATTTTATAGAGCGTCTTGAACAGGATGGGTCGATTCCATTAATGAGGTTAAAAAGTGGCGAACATTATCATCTCATAAAAACATCCGATGAACATATGATGAATGATATTGAGAAGGCACTGGATGACAAAGGGTTTTTATTGAAGTAGAGGCAACTAGGACAATTAGCGGCAATAGCCGCTCTTATAATAAATTTTTTTATGGAAGGGTGACAAGACACATGAATACACATAAGGAAAATCAAAACAATAATAGTATAAAAAATTACGTTGAAACGATTGGTTAACAGATATTTTATTGAAGGACTAAGCGGTATGGCATTAGGCTTATTTTCTACATTAATTATTGGACTCATTATTAAACAACTTGGAGGGTTAATTGGGAATAAGGATATTAGTAATACGTTGATACATATCGGTTCTATGGCAACAGTTATGACAGGAGCAGGTATAGGTGTAGGGGTAGCCCATCGACTAAAAGCAGATAATCTCATTATATATGCATCTGTTGTAACAGGGTTAATAGGTGGTTATGCCAGTAAAATAATAAGCGGGCAAGCTTTTGTGGACGGCAACATTATGCTAATTGGTCCTGGAGAGCCTCTGGGTGCATTCATAGCCGTTATCATTGGTATTGAAATCGGGCGCTTGGTGTCAGGAAAGACCAAGTTGGATATAATCTTATCGCCTATGGTCACCATCCTATCTGGTAGTGTGGTAGGTCTATTCGTTGGACCGTCTATCTCCGCTTTTATGATCTGGTTAGGGGATGTGATTGATGTAGCCACTATACAACAACCTTTTATCATGGGGGTACTTGTTTCTGTCCTTATGGGTATGATTCTTACGTTGCCCATTAGTTCAGCAGCTCTGTCCATTATATTAGGGCTGAATGGATTGGCAGCAGGTGCTGCAACGGTAGGGTGCGCTACCCAGATGGTAGGTTTTGCAGTCGCTAGTTATCGGGAGAACAAAATGAATGGTCTTATTGCACAGGGGTTAGGTACGTCTATGTTACAGGTACCCAATATCGTAAAGAATCCAAGAATATGGATACCACCGATTATAGCAAGTGCCATATTAGGACCTGTGTCAACGATGGCTTTTAAAATGAAAAATAACCCATATGGAGGTGGTATGGGTACCTCTGGACTTGTTGGACAACTGATGACGTATGATACCATGATCGCCAGTGAAGTGGCATGGGTTTTAATCAGTAAAATCATAATACTGCATTTTATTTTACCAGCAATATTAACCTATATCCTATCGGAATATTGCCGTGCTACAGGTTGGATTAAGGATGGCGATATGAGGTTAAAACTATAAATTAAAATATTTCATAATTTTTTTTGAAGGGTTATTGTGGGAAGCCGCGTCTAAAGTTTATGTAAGATTCGGTACCGAAATATTAAAAAGCAATACAAGATGATCTTTAGGTCATGATGAGCGGGAGACAGAGTAAGAGGAGGAGTATCATGAAAGACAGAAAAGTAGGTATAATGACACTGGCTTTAACATTGATCGGTTTAGGTGTTATATTAACGTATAATAATTTTATAGCTATTGATATGACCAAGACCCTAAGGATATTGGCAGCTGTGAGTATCATTGTACTGGGTGTAGAATTTATTGTAATGGAATGGTCTAATAGAAAGAGTGAAGACAAAGTACGATTAAAGATGAGTGGGTTGTGTATCTTCACATTAATTATTATTTATGCGGCATCATCTATTATACCGCTGGGTATTGTCATTAATAATGAAAAGATAACTTTTCATGGATGGTCTCTATTTAATAATTTCAATCAGCATCAATATACATTTGAACGCTCCTATGAAGAGGATGTAGAAGATTTAACCAAGTTTGTTGTGCGAAATAACTATGGCGATATTGAGATTGTGCCTACAGAGACAACCAAGGTTACTGTAAATGCAACCATCCAAGTAGGCTTAAATGAAGAGGATGAAACAAAGGCAGAAACCATAGCTGATGAGACCATCAACATAAAATCACTTGGTGATATATTGGAGGTATCAGCTACTAGATACCAGAATAACACCAGTATATCCATTGATTATACGATATCTGTACCATCTTATTTAATAACCGCAATAAACAACGGTAATGGAGATGTTCAGATAAAAGGTGTTAAGGAAGTTGCAGTAGACAATAGATACGGTGATGTGGTCATACGTGATATAGCAGGAAAAGTGTCGCTGGAAAACCAAAATGGTCATATTACAGTCAATAACATTGGTGATAGTCTAGCTGTTCAGAATAGTTATGGCAATATAACTGCCGTGACTATTGATGGTGATACGAAAATAGAAAACAAAAATGGTGACGTAGAAGTGGAAGGCGTGAGTGGTGATATTGACATCGAAAATAGATACGATGATATCCGTTTTAGTCAAATAACAGGAAATGTGGTTATTGATCAACAAAATGGAGAAGTGAAAGGTGATCAGGTCGGTAAAAGTGTTGAAGTGAGCACAAAATATTCTTCCGTTAGTCTTGAAGATGTAAAAGGTGATATTGATATTGAAACACAGAACGAAGATGTAACCATTACAGATATAGGTGGGAACGTGGTCGTTACAAATCAGAGTGGTAAAGTAATAGGTAAGAACTTAGGTAAGGATGTCAGTGTTAAAAATAAATATGCAATGGTGAAATTAGAAGATGTTAAGGGTAAAGTTGATGTAGAGACCCAAAACGATCTAATCGAACTTAAAAAATATAGAATCGGATATAAAAGTGATACAAAGATCTGGTAATATAACGGTTGAAAATGTTAGTGGCGATGTTGATATCGAAAGCAAATACGGGAATATTAACATCTTGAACAGAAACACATTCCTTAAAAATGTAGACATTATCAATGAAAGTGGTGATGTCAGCTTAGATACACCTGATGATCAAGAAGGTAAGTTTGTCTTTTACAGCAAATATGGTAAGATTAAGACGGATAAAGGGTTATCCATTAAAGAAGATAATAGTGAAATTACAGTTAAAGAAACATTAGGAAGTGGTTCAAACACCATTTCAGTTCAAGTAAAAAAGTGGCGATATAACACTAGAATAAGTAGTCAGTAACAATGAACGACAAGAGAGTGGGAATAAATAAATTGAAACCCACCATGAGCAGCGTATAGAGGTAGTGTTATAAGGTGGTGTTAAATTGGATGAACAGACTATGAAAAATTTAATGATGCAGGACCAACATGCTTTTCAGAATCTGGTTGAAGAATACCAGTCCTGCTTTTTGACCATGGCATATAAGTTTACCAATAATTATACCGAGGCAGAAGATCTCTGTCAGGAGATTTTCATAAAAGTATATGGAGCACTACCGTCCTTCAAAGGGCAAAGCCAGCTATCCACTTGGCTATACCGTATCGCAGTCAATCGTTGTCTCGACTGGAAGCGACGAACCAAACCGGGATTATTTCAAATGGTCAACATATCGGAAATTTCTCCCGGGCTAAAAACAAATAGGTCAACGGAAGACGAAGTTATCTACAAAGAGAAACAAGAATTTATTCACAAGACGGTTTACAGTCTTAAGGATAAGTATAAAACAATCGTCATATTATATCATTTTAATGGGTTAAGTTATAAAGAGATTTCAGAAGTTCTAAGTTTACCAGTTAAAACCATTGAAACACGATTATACCGAGCTAGGAAACAGATAAAAGATAAATTAGTGCGCCAAGGATATGGAGGTGAGGTCGTTGAAGTACAAGGAATATAATGAGCGAAATCAAGAAGATATGGAAGACGTGATAACATTACTTGATGAGCATCCATCTATAGAGAATAATGATTATCTTACAGCAAGAATCATGCATTCGATTAATCATATTCAGGAAAAATCACCTGTTAAAAAGCGGAAGCCTCTTTCTTTTGAAATGAAATTAGCAGGAAGCCTTATATGTTCAGGGGTTCTCATTCTGGTTAATAATGTTATAACCTTAGGACAGGATTTGTATTTTAATGAAGGTGTGATGAAAACCATTGATTCACTTAACCATATTCTATCGGATGCCATTAATCGATTAGGTAGCTATTAAGAGTAATAAGGAGGTTATAGAATGAACTGTTATTATCATTCAGATCAACAAGCTGAATACACATGCCTTGAATGTGGTAAAACCATATGTGAGTCATGTGTTAGAAAAGATGGCGACAAAGCCATATGTAAGGTATGTGAAGAAGCCATCCAGGGGAATATTAATTATGGGTATAATAAGTTTTTCGGATTTATACTATCCTTTATTCCAGGAGCGTCTCACATGTATCTAGGATTTATGGATAGGGGTCTAACGCTACTGTTAGGTTTTATAGGTCTCATATTCTTTATGAATGTGACCAATTCAAATCTTATGCCATTTCCATTGATTGTATTGTTTTTTTATGGTTTCTTTGATGCGTATCATCTTAAAAGGAAGATTGATAACCGAGAAACGATCATTTATCGTCGATTTAACATCGATAGAATCTATTATGCATATGGATTCATTGCCATAGGAACAATTGTCTTGATCAATGTTATACTAGATGATTATATCTTTAATTTTATGACGTATGCAGCTATACAACGTATGAGAAGTATTATATTTCCACTGTTGCTTATTGTAGCTGGCGTTGTGATGATTATGCGAATTAAGAAGAAAGAAGATAAAGTAGTTATTGAACATGATATAGAGGAAAATTGATAAAATCTTTAGACCGGGAGGTTGGTATGAAGATAGGGAATGTCTTATATGTTAGAACAGATTATAAAATTGATGGAGCAAATGTGACAAGAGTAGATTTCGAAGACCATTTAAGATATCTTGAAGGCATAGCAAAAGAAAGGTTTTTTATGGGTGGAGGATTTACGAATAAACCAGGTGGTATGATTATATTTGAGGCTAAGGATATAGCAGAGGCAAAAAAAATATCAAATGGAGATCCGCTTATTTCAAGAAATTTATATAGATATGACTTAACAGAGTGGGAAATGGTTGTTTTGTCAAAAGATATATGATTAATGAAAGAGGGGCTGTCGAATAATACATAAAAAATGTATTATCCGTCAGCCCCTTTTGCTATGTTTAATGATTTTTTATTGATTAGCTCTTCTGTTTTTCTTCTTCTTCCTCTCATCTTCGATAATCTCAATCTCCAAATAATCGAAATCGATTTGTTCAATAAAATGATCTTCCTTAAAGGATGTACGCCCATAGGCAGGGTAATCCTTATGGTTGTCATTCAACCATATGGGATGCTGGAGATCAAAAGCTACACATATTTTATCTAAACAGAATTCTGTTAGTTGTTCTCTAGATTGATTATCCTCATCCACATTGATAACTGTATCCTTAATGATTTTATTGTTCTTATATATTTTTCCCCATAGTCTAAACATGGTAACGTCCTCTCTGTCATGTTATGACAGTGTCATAACTTAAGTTTATGTAACCATTATATAGGCATAGGCCTTAAGCTTCAACTGTTTTGTTAAGCTTTTAAGTTTTTTTCTAGAATATTAGCAAAGAATCAAGGACCCCTTTTTATTCTAATCTGGGATAATATAATGCTCTGGAATGGTAATATTTACAAGGATTTAACATAGAACTAACATGGCTCATATAGAAAAAAAAGTATAATTTCTGTATACATATAAAGATAAAATATTTTTTCTAAAAGGAGCAAACATGAAACTAAAGATAAAAAAAATTCCAATTTAAAGATATGTGGATGAGTAATCAAATAATGAGTATAATGATTGTTATTGCATTAATTCCTTTAATCATCGTGAGTGTATTTGTCAATAGTTCTATCAAAAAAACAAGTATTTGTAGAAACACAGAATAAGCTTAATCAAGATGTGACGTATATTGAGGATTCACTAAAGACAACAATTGATCATTCTATAGAATTGATTAAAGTCATCAAAACACAAACAAAGCTGGATAAAATCTTAGAAGACATCGATTTAGGGCGATTACAAAAATACTCACCTGAATACGAAGCTATTATTAAAGTTTTTGAAAATCTTGTTACAGATTCTGAGGAACTCTATGAACGTATTTTAATTGCAGATCATCAGGGGAATATGATTAGTAATATAGCTAAAGACGACAAAGGGTTTAATCTCTTATCTATTGCCAGCAAAGACTATTATAAACAATTAGAAGGAGATTATTATATTGGAAAATCCATCATATCATCAGCTACTGGCCGATATATAACACCCATATCCATGAAGATAGCCAATGATCAAGGCACGTTAGGGGTAATTGTGATTTTCTATGATTTAGAAGTGTTAACACGATTACTGCATAAAGTAAATAATGGAGAGGGAACATGTTTACTATTAGATAATAGAGGACATTATCTATATCATTTCAATGAGGAACAGATGTTAAATAGATGGGAAAGCTACAACCAGCATCTGGGTAATGAGGTTATAACTTATGAGGATAAAGGAATACTTTATTACGGAAAAAAGTAAAAGTATACAAGGGTTAAATTGGACTGCTGTGGCACTCATCAAACAATCAGTCGCGTTGACAACCATAACCCGTATTAATAATAATCTGAAAGGAATAACATTACTATTACTCCTGTTTATTATCATGATATCCCTTATATATGCCAGGTTAATCACAAGGCCAATTAGTCATCTCGCTCATCAGATGGAAGATGTCATGAATGGCAATTTTAATCACAAAGTGACGTTTCACACCAACCGAGAAATAACCCTTCTAAACAATCATTTTACCAAGATGATTATGTACTTAAAAGAAATGATACAGAGTATTACCATCGCATCAAAAACGCTAAATGATTCATCAGCAACCCTAATAGAAGATACAGAGGAAGCTAATGATTATACGCGAAGCACCAATGAATCCCTTGAATTAATTGGTGATGATGCATTAGAACAACAAGATAACATTCAATATGGTCTAGACTTATTAAAAAAGCCTAATGGAAGAAATGGGTAAGATAACAGATTCAACCAGAGACATTAAGGATTCCTTTGAAGTATCCAAGTCCATTACAGATGCAGGTAAAAAGTCGGTACAGATACTGAAAGAAAACTCGGAAGAAAGTAGCAAAATATCCAAAGAGCTTTTGGAAGAAATGAACATCCTCACTGATTCCATATCGGATATAGAAAGAATTAGTAATACCATTACGACGATATCCAAACAAACGGACCTTTTAGCGCTCAATGCAACCATCGAGGCAGCTAGAGCAGGTGAATATGGAAGAAGTTTTGGTATAGTAGCCAATGAAGTAAAAGACTTGGCAGGTGATATACATTACGAATCAAGTCATATAAATGATATTACTGTAGCGTTAAAATCCAAATCAAAGGAACTAAAACAATATATAGCTACAAAGCTGAAAATTCTTTTGTCAACATCACCAATAATAGTAATACCATACTCACAAAAACTAAAAAATATCATTGATTCGATACACGAAGTGAAAACGAAAAATGAAGCCATCCACACATTTACACAGGATTTATCCACTAATTTTAGTGAAATAGTTGATAAGACTACCAGTATTATAGCTTCTGCCCAGCATCAATTTGCCGTTATAGAAGAATTAAAAGATGCTTCTTCTAATTTACAAAAACAATCCAATACCTTAGTTAAAGCTGTAGATAATTTTTCATAAAAGGGAATTTTTATAAAAGTTTATGTAAATTTTATATTTGTTTAAGATGGGTTTTATAGGTTGTGGGTATACTAATAATATGCTTAATAAGACACAAAAAAATAAATGTCCCAAAAGCAAATAAAAAAATGAGGAGAGATTCAATGAAAAAGAAAAAAACTAGTTCAAATGATAACACTGGTAGCAACGCTTACTGTATTGACTGTTACAGTACTAGCATCATCAGTTAAAGAGGATGGTTATGAAACATTAAAAGACACGCTTTACGCCATGGAAATGATGAACAATGGAACCATATCCATGAATGCAGAGGTTATTGACAATGGTAAAAGCATTGCTATGATCGAAGGTGTAGCAAAAGCGGATCATGAAAGTAAAGACATGAGTGGTGCATTCAAGTTTACTGTAAACGATATAACAAAATCAATTGAAATGTATAACACCGGTGATACGCATATTCTAGTGGACAAAATCAATGATTTATATTATCAAGTAGAAAAAAACCTGAAAAAAAATCCGTGAATTTAAAGGTAAAAGACATCATAAAGATTTTGAAGGAAAAGATAAGGAAATGACACCTCAACAAGAGGCGCTTCTTGACTTTATAGTAGGTGACTTAAAAGATAACTTTAGCATGACAACACTTAAAGATGGCAATAAAGTGATATCATTCAATGCTAAGGAAGAGGATATTCCTGTACCTGTTCGTTTATTAATTTCTGCAGCAGCATCTACGCACCAACCAAAAGAAAATAAAATGGATAAATTCCAGATGCCACTTAAAAAACATACCTTTATTTGACGGTATGGAAGAAGCCCATAAAGTGATGCCTAAACTAAAAGAAGATGTAAAAATATTAGAGATTAACGTGGATTTAACAGTTGATAATAACGACCAAATCATTGGTAATGCATTCGTATTCAAAGTTGAAGGAAAAGATGCAGAAGGCGTAAATCATGAAGTAACGGTTAAAGGTGTAATCGATATAGAAGACGTTAACCAAACGACAGTGGATACAATCGATGTCTCAGATAAAGATGTAACAGTAATCGATGTACAGAAGTTTATGGAAATGCATGATGAAGAATATGATGATTAATCGTAGATAATGACAGATCTGTTTCCATGATTACATTCAAATTATATAGTAAAAGTTTGGTTGTAATAGCCAAACTTTTTACTATCTATAGGAGGTTAATAGGATGCCCTTATTGACAGTAAAAAAATTTATCCAAAGTATATAAGAACAATCGAGGTATAAAAAACCTTGACCTGACCATTGAACCAGGAGAAATTGTTGCTCTTCTTGGACCTAATGGCGCAGGAAAAACGACAGCCATTAAAAGTATGTTAGGATTTGTTAATATTACAGATGGTTTAGTGCTTATGAATGGTTATTCTTTAGAAGAAGTAGAGAAGGCTAAAGCAGAAACAGGCATCATGGTAGGAAAACCTGCTCCTTATGATTTTTTTATCAGGTTATAAAAAATATAAGGTTACATAGTCGACAATATCATCATATAGATGAGCAGGATATTGATACAGTTCTAGAAGACGTATTATTAGCACCATATAAAGATGAACGGGTAAAAAAAATTATTCCACAGGTATGAAACAAAGATTAGCTTTTGCACAAGCTGTTATCCATAGACCAAAATTATTATTACTAGACGAACTTTTCGGGATTAGATATCGAGGGAAAAGCTACGGTAAAAGCGCTGATAAAGAAATTAAGTAAGAATGACCAAGTAGGTATCTTAATATCCAGTCATTTAATTCATGATATAGAAGATATAGCCACAAAAGTATGTATCATTCACCATAACAAATGGTTAGTAACAGAATCCGTTGAAAATATATTAAGTATGTATAGTAATCTTGAAGCTTATTACCTGGATCAAGTACAAAGTAAGGCGGTGAATGTATGAAAGAGTTATTGACCTTATCTCATAGCGAATTTGAAAAGATTATAGGAAAGCGGAAATCTAAAATATTAATCATTTTTCTTGGCATCATTCTGTTGGGAATGGGAGGCTTATATTTTTATGTAGAAAATACGTTGAATCTAACTAGCATGAGTGGAAGTAACTTTTCAGTGTGGACACTTGGATTATTGATGGGCTTCATTCTACCTTTTTTCGCTGCAATGATCATAGCAGATAGCGTTGCTGGGGAATCTCAGAATGGAACAATGACCAATGTCTATGCATTACCTGTATCCCGTCAAACCATGTACTTAAGCAAAATCGTTGCAAGCTTATATTATGTTGCTATTGTTGTAGGTATTATACTGGGAATGACATTGTTAATCGGTATCATCACAACAGGGTTTAGTATTTTTCTAAGTATGGGTTTGATATTAGCCACCTACTTAAAAGCTATAGCAGCACTTGGTTTAGTAATTGTAGGCGTTGGTTACCTTGCTTTATGGATGAAATCAAGTAGTATGACCCTTGTTACCAGTATGCTATTATTTGTTGCTATGCATACACTAGGACTTTTTTTTAGGAAGGTTGGACCAGGCACTACCAACAACCGTCATCGGCTCTTTTGATAAAATATTTTCACAAAATCACATTTCGTTATTGGTATATATGGTTTCTTATTATATAATACTAATTATAATTGGTATATTCAAATTTCAGAAAAAGGAAGTTTAGTGATGTCCATACGTATAAAATTAATTATTACTTACATGATTATGATTATTATTTCGGCTTTTATTCTAGTGACATCTGGGTTTGGTATCGTCACGAGCTTTTTTAACGAATATGACTAATATTGTGATGAAAGATAAACATGTTGATGAAGTTGCCTATGAAGTTGTAGACCTTCTAACTGATTTGAAAAGTACAGAAAAGATGGAGCCCGAATTATTGTTGGATAAACAGTATATGGAAGAAGTTGAAAATAGGATTTCGGAATTCTCCAGCACACTGATTGTCAGGTACAAAGATCAATTTATGGATGTAGGACAATTGGGTGCATCTGAAGACTTTTATCAGGAATTATTAAAGAAAGATCCCAATAACCATACACGTGAAGATAAGATTATTCAGTATCAGAAAGCCACGTATTTCTTTCTGGGGTATGATTTTACTTATGAAGAGAATACCATAACCTATTATTTTATCGTTGATATAACAGAATTTAAAGATACACATAAGGGGTATGCTAGAGGCTTTTTATTTGTATTAATCTTTATTTTACTTATTGTGATTCTACCATTAACCTATATACTATCTAGAGATATTATTCAGCCCCTTAGAAAACTGGAAGAAGGAACCCATAACATTAAAGAAGGAAATCTTGATTTTAAATTGGAAGCCACATCAAAGAATGAAATTGGCAGGGTGATTGATTCCTTTGACCGCATGCGTTATGAGTTGAAAAAATCATTAGAGCAGCAAATTGAGTACGAGGAAAATCGAAAAGAACTGATTTCAAGTATTTCTCATGATTTAAAAACACCCATTACATCTATAAAAGGTTATGTGGAAGGTATCATGGATGGTGTTGCAAACAGCCCAGAAAAATTAGAGAAATATTTACATGTTATTTATAATAAATCCGATCATATGGACCGATTAATTGATGATTTGTTTTTTTTATTTAGTAAGTTAGATATGAATCGCTTACCTTTTGATATGGAAGATGTTAATGTATCTAGATTTATAGAAGATTGTATGGACGAATTACGATTAGAGCAGGGGAACGGGGATATTAAGATCTTGATGCAGAATCAAGTAGGAGAAGAGACATTAGTAACCATGGATTCTCAGAAAATAAGACGTGTGATTTTTTAACATTGTACAGAATGCCATCAAATACATGCAAAGAGATGAAAAAAAGACTTACCATTTCTCTTGCAGAAATGCAGGATATAGTGAGTATAAAAATAACGGATAACGGTATTGGTATCAAAGAGGAACAATTATCCTTTATATTTAATAAGTTTTATAGAGTAGACGAATCACGTAACACAAAAGCTGGAGGAACAGGTCTTGGCCTATCCATTGCAAAACAAATCATTGAAGCTCATGGGGGAACCATATGGGCAAAAAAGTAAATTGGGTGAAGGAACAACCATATGCTTCACTTTAAAAAAAAGTCATGAATGGGGAATAAACCATGAGTAAAAAAAAGTGTTAATTATTGAAGATGAAGTCAGCATTGCTGAACTGGAAAAAGATTATTTAGAAATTAATGGTTTTGAAGTAGAACTAGAGCATTCAGGCATAAAAGGGCTTAATAATGCCCTTGCTAATGCCTATCATTTGATCATTCTTGACCTGATGCTCCCAGATATGGATGGCTTTGAGATATGTAAGAAAATTAGAAAGAAGAGTAATGTGCCCATCTTAATGGTTTCTGCTCGGCAGAAAGATATTGATAAAATAAGAGGATTAGGACTTGGTGCAGATGATTACATGACCAAACCTTTTAGTCCCAATGAATTGGTTGCTAGGGTAAAAGCTCATATAACCAGGTATGAGCGACTTGTTGGTGGCGAGAAGATTATAAGAGAACTGTCCATTAGAGGATTGGTTATTAATATGGATGCAAGACGTGCAACGGTCAAAGGCGAAGAAATTATATTAACAACAAAAGAGTATGACCTGCTGTTATTCCTAGCAAGCAATCCAGATAAAGTCTTTAGTAAAGAGCTTCTTTTTGATAGAGTATGGGGCATGGATCATAATGGTGATATTGCAACCGTAACTGTTCATATAGGAAAAATTCGCGATAAGATAGAAAAAAGATTCATCTAATCCTCAATACATTGAAACCATATGGGGAGTAGGGTATCGATTTAAAATATAGCAGATCAAAAAAGTTGATTACAAGCATAGGCTGTATCATGAAAGCATATAGGTGAGGATGTATGAAAAAACCTCTAACCATGATGATGCTTTCACGAAACAGTCTTTTATACTTTATTTTCAGGCGTTTTTGGTATTTTCATCTTCTATGATTTCAATCTCTAGATGATCAAAATCAATTTCTTCAATAAAGTGATCTTGTTTAAAGACGGTTCGTCTATAAACAGGGTATTCTTTGTGATTGTCCTTTAACCACATGGGATGTTGAATATCAAAAATATCACATAGTTTATCCATACAGCTATAGGTTAAGGTATCTGTTGATAAATTTTGATCATCCATACCAACTACGGTGTCTTTGATAATGCTATCGTCTTTATATACTTTTCCCCAAAGTCTAAACATGGTTACAATCCTCCAGATATTTTTTTTGTCGTTGTTTAATTATTTTCTGTGTTTTTTCCATAGGCTTCATTGTTATTTTGATGTTATAATATGCATAATGAGAATGATCTAGTTAGGACTGAATTAGTGTAACAGGGTCTGTTGTGAATGATTTCAAATAGAAAAATTCCTACAAAATTAGTGTGGGTTTAAAAGTACATTTTCATGAATCAAAAATAATGGAAGCATGGGAAGGAAAATCAAAATGATTTATAACGATATTGTTGAGGGTATTTTTTTGGAACGTCCGAATCGGTTTATAGCTAAGGTTCTTATTGAAGGTCAGCTAGAAACGGTACATGTTAAAAAACACAGGACGTTGTAAGGAAATACTTATAAAAGGCACCAAAATTTTTCTGCAAAAAAAGTCATAATCCTAATCGAAAAACAAAATACTCTCTGATAAGTGCATTCAAAGATGAGATGCTTATTAACATTGATTCACAAGTGCCTAATGAGGTGGTTTATGATGCCATAACAAGCAATAAAATACCTGAACTTGCTGATTTGCATTTTGTTAAGCGGGAACAAAAAATATAAAAAATTCTAGATTTGATATTTATTTTGAAGGGGAAAATCGAAGAGGGTTTGTAGAAGTGAAAGGTGTCACATTGGAAAAGGATGGACTGGCTATGTTTCCAGATGCACCAACAGAGCGAGGAAGGAAACATGTTGAGGAGCTGATAGGTGCCATAGAAGAAGGTTATGAAGGCTATGTATTCTTACTTATTCAAATGAAGGATATTTCAAGGTTTGTACCCAATGCTATCATGGATCCCAAATTTAGTGATGCGTTAAAAAGAGCGAAAGCTGCAGGAGTACATATAGTGTGTTATAACAGCCATGTAACAGGTGATACCATAGAAATTGGCAATCAAGCAGAAGTGGTCGTATAAGCCACTTGATTTTTTATGAAACTTGCCTTATTTGTAGTATAATGAACTTAAATATAAGGAGGATAACAATGAAAAAAAAGAGGAATTTTTACTTTAACAGTATTAGCATTTTTTGTGGGTATGGTTTTCGGATTTTTAATATCACCTGTGAAGAAAGGTATTGGTAATGGGTGTGGTAATACAACAAACAATTATTATGATAAAAAGGATTCAACAACTGACGAATCTGACAATTGCCAAAACATGCACGAAGACACAAAATAGAATCTGTACAAGGTGAGATAGTTAACTTGATTGCCCCCTGGAATATTCAATTCAAGAGGGCAGTCTTTTTATGAATGCTTTTATACGTTTAGTTAAATCTGTTAGATATAGCGCAACACCTATTGGTTTTTCACTTTACCATATCCCATATCCTAGTTTTGGGACTTGACGTCGAACGTTTGTTTGCTTACAATATAATATGTCAAGTGTTACGGAATATCTTTGTTGAATGAAAAAACTAAATTCCAGTAACTAGAATTTAGTTTTTTATTCAACGTATAGAATATTTTGTGTAGACTACGATGAAAGGGTATCTTTATAAATCACCATGATGGTACCATTTTAAATGTGTGAGGAGGTATATAGATGGTTATAAAAGATAAAGAACACTATAGAGATGAAGATTTGTCGGGAATTAATTTATCCATGACATCCCTAACAGGATGTGTTTTCCATCATTGTTCTTTTAAGAATGCTTACATGCATGAGTTATCCACGAAGAGCTGTCAATTCATCAACTGTGACTTTACAGCAACAGAACTAAATGCGTCTAATCATCACTATTCGGCGTTCACCAATTGCAAGTTCAGGTTTAGTAATCTTTTTTAGCACCAAGTTTCAAGATTGTAAGATGACAGGTTCTAATTTTATTGAAACCAATCTGAGTGGCATTACCATTATAGCTGGGGATTGGTCTTATGTTCATATGAATGGGTGTTATTTCAAAGGGCTTGACCTGAGGCTCGTTAAGTTTAAGCAAGCTAACCTGTTCAAGGCAAATCTGGAAAAAGCCGATTTACGAGGAGCAGATTTTACCCAAGCTATCCTGTCAGGGGCTTCCTTAAAGGGGGCAGACCTACGAGGTGCTAAGATTGATGGTGTGGATGTCAAATCCCTTGATTTGAATAAAACTAAGATTGACTTAACCCAAGCCGTTATCATTGCGGAAGCTTATGGTGCTGTTTATGAAGAGGGTTAACATCCTTCATAATAAATATATTCTAAAGTCAAATAATAATTAGATGGCTTTCTTCTAATTAAAAGGAACCTATAGTCATAGACTTTATCTTATAATTGTCTACCCTATAGGTTCCATTTTATATAAGCAAAAACCATTAATACTTAGTAAATGTAAATGATTTTGCTTAAACTACAGCTATTTAGAGTCTCTACCTTAGATATTGAAAAGACACCATAATCACTACTCTTATGGCACATATATTTCCGTAATGCTGAGCACATATCCGTCTTTTATAATAATTTTAAAGGGTGGTGAAAAATCCGAATACTGCTCAAGGTAAGCATTAAAATCCTTCTTGTTAACAGATATATGAGGGGCTTCTTCGGATCTATTAATAAGATAATATTGAGTCTGCTCAGTGATACTACCATGTATAGGATACGTATCGTAATTGTGTATGTAATAGCCATTTGGCAGATCATCTGGGTCTATATTCAGTTCCTTCAGACGTACGGTGTCATCAGATGTTAACCACTCAAATTTATCAAAATTAAAGCCCTTATCATCAACACCAAATTTTGTGATATAAGCCGTAAAATGACTTTCGGGCGTTTTGGTAAAGTCCTCAACAGTTGCATCGTATTGGACCGTAAGGTCCTCAATTGTAAGATTAAGACCATCTATACCTATACTAGTATTTGTATAGTTCAGAGCAACCTGTAATGGGTCAAGAAGAGATGGTTGATGCCCCTGGTCACATTGTTCCTGTAAGTCTCTATAATAATCGATTGCAAGACCATCTGTTTGAGGTGTCGCATAATATTCATTGCCATTGGTATCCTTCCAACGCTCTACACACCAAATGCCTCGTTCGCCTTGAATAACAGGTTGAGACAGAAAAAGTTGGCTTATATCACCTAATGACAATGGGAATTTAATGAGTATATGATTTCCAGCATAGGTTTCATGGGGTAATAAGCCTGCCCCTTCAAGAAACTTACGCAGTGCTGTTTCTTGGCTTGCAAGAGTCGTAAGATTTTCTAGACTCCACATACTTCCTATATACTGAGGCTTAGAATTTTCATAAGAAAAGATAAGCATTAGTTTTCCGCCACTCTCATCAATAATCCACCCATCAGCCATATACATACCACCTGCAAACATAACCTTACTTGCATCATCTGGTTTCAAACGATACTCAAAACCCCAGATTTCCAAAGGCGATGAATAGATGGCATCAAAGGATGCTATTTTTTTCGAGTTTCGTAATGTTACTGTCAATAATCTTATAACTAGACCCATAGTTTTTTTTCGTGAGATGCAATGTCTTGTTTAACATATTCATTGGCATAATCTTCTACGGTCATGGCATATTTTTTTTGGATTGCTCATTAGCCCCACACAAACAGCTACCACTGCTATAACAGCAATAAATACAACCCAAAATCCAGGCTTTTTATAGTTTAATATATTCATAATGCGTCCTTTCGTATTGTTCTCACCAAAGGCTAGGGGACAACCACCTATAATGCGTTTACCTGTAGACAGAGATAACAGAGAAGTAGAATAATCTTTTTTAATAGCACTGCCCATTTGTTTGATAACACGTTCATCACAGGACAATTCCATGTCCTCACTCATAAGGAAGAATGCTAACCAAACTAGAGGGTTAAACCAGTGAACACATAGCACAAAGAAAGCAAATGGCTTGATCACATGGTCAAATCTTTTCATATGCGTTTGCTCATGCTTAATAATATAGGCTCTTTCATTGTCAGAAAGACTTTTTTTTGGAAGATAAATCTTAGGATTCAGGATACCAAAAACAAAAGGGGTTTTGATGCCGCCTGATTCATAGATCTTATCCGAAATTGGCTTAGAGGATTTCAACTTAAGATAGAGTCTTATAGCTGTAAAAATACTGTATGCTAATAAAAGCGTTATACCAAGCAGCCATATTATTTTGCCTAAAGTAATCCATATTTGTATAGGGCTCTCGCTGGTGTTATATATGGCATCCCCAGGTAAAAGGTTATTTACCACAGGGGTAGTTCGTGTAGTATTACCATTACTTTGCAGTGTCTGGGAGTTCATAATATGTTGTGTTGTGGCTTCTGCTCTGGCAGGGATTAAGCTAAATATGCTTTCAAAAGATAAGGGGCATATCAGTCTAAACAGCACCACTATCCAGAGGGTATAGGAAAAAAAATCTTAGGCGCTTTTTTTTAGTAAAAGTCGAGCTACTATAACGAATAAAATGACGTAACTTGCTGTTAAGCTCATCTTTAGAATTTGTAAAAAATAATGTATCCACCAGCTACTCCTCCTTATGTTCATTGATTAACTTTTGCAGCTCATCTATTTCTTTATTGCTTAGTTTTTTGCTTCTTGTGAACGATGCCAAGAACTTAGGAAGTGACCCATCAAATGTTTCTTCCACAAACAGCTTGCTACGCTCTGCATAAAACGCATCTTTCTTTATGAGAGCGGATACCATGCCGTTTTTGTTTTGAAACACTTCTTTATGCTGGAGGCGTTTGAGCATGGTGTAGGTAGTGGATTTTTTCCAGCTTAATTTCACCTCACACAGTTTTACTAATTCTCTTGATGGAATTGGCTCGTTAGCCCAAATAATATCCGCAAATTTTGATTCCGTATCTGTAAGTCTATATTCTCGCAATGACTTCAACTCCTTCCAGTCTACAAACAGTAGACCAATATCATCTATAGTTTACAACTTGTAGACTGAATTGTCAAGGTACTACTTTAAATAAATTTAATATGCTGTTTAAGTAATAAATTATGATGGTTTTGTTAAACGGTTAAATAAAATATGAAATATATGAGATAACCTCTTGCAAAATTTATATAAATAATATATAATAATATCATAAAAACATAAGTATTATTATGGATATTGTCTTAAAAGCTTAAGGATGAATATGAAACAAATAAAAATACAGGTATATTTTTTTAAATAAAAATTTAAACGTTTAACAAGAATAATAATGACAAAGTCTTATTAACAAGTTAAAATTGGAGTGGTAAATGATGATAAAGGAACATAGTAATTCATGGTGTATTGTACAAGATGTAATGGATGTAGCAAGAGAAGGTTTTTATGAAAGTTTGTTTTCACTAGGTAATGGTTATATGGGGGTAAGAGGATTCCATGAAGATGATACGCAGAAGCTACCTCATGAACGCAGCCAATTTATAGCAGGTATTTTTGATTATATTGATTCGGGTATAACAGATATGGTGAACACACCTAATTATTTACATACCAAGTTCATGGTGGAAGGTGAACCCTTTGATATAAATCAAGGAAAAGTATTAGACTATAAGAGTATTCTTAATATGAAACGGGGTACATTAACACGAACCATTCTATGGGAAAATAATTTAGGACAGATTACGAAGATGGAAAAAGAAAGGTTTATAAGTTTACATGACTTACACTTAGCCTGTCTTCGGTACACATTAACACCTATGAATTATAGTGGAGAGCTGGTTATTGAAACAGGGATAGACGGCAGTGTACGCAATAGTCCCATTAATGATGACCAAATGAAGGTCAATAATAAGACCATCAAACTATTAACAAAGGTAGATGCAGAAGCTAGCCAAGGTAGTGGTATTTAGAAATGATAACCCAGACCCGTAAGGAAGTTGTTGCTGAGAGTTATGTGGTGAAGCCCTTAACGAATCAAGAACATATAGTGGAAAACACAGGGATTCAAGAGGATTGTTATGTTGGTAGTCGCTACGTCATTGACGGTCACGAAGGTAGCGCTTATACGTTTGAAAAATACATAAGTGTCTATACATCAAGGGACGGTGTAGAGGAACTTAAGGAAACCACATTAAGGCTTAGTGAAGAGGCTGGCAGAATAGGGTATGCAGAACTACTAAGACAACATGAGCTAGCTTGGGCCAAGAAATGGCATATAGCAGATATTCAGATAGGTGAGAATCAACGTATTCAACAAGCCATAAGGTATAATATTTTTCAATTAATCCAGACGAATGCTGAACATGATCATCGTGTCAGTATTGGAGCAAGAGGTATCATGCATGGTCGTTACAAAGGTTGTTACTTCTGGGATACAGAGATATTTATGTTACCATTTTTCCTTTACACGAATCCAGAAGCTGCTAAGAACCTCCTGCTGTATCGCTACCACACCCTTGAAGGCGCAAGAGAAAATGCCAAAGCAATGAATCTGAAAGGGATAAAATATCCTTGGATGTCATCAGCGGATGGTAGGGAGCAATGTGAATCATGGGATACAGGTTCTTGTGAAATTCATATTAACGGGGATATTCCATATGCCATTGATCACTATTATCAAGTAACAGGTGATGTGGATTTCATCTTGAATTATGGGGCAGAGATTTATATGGAAACAGCAAGGTATTGGAGTAGCCGTTTCTCCTATGATGAGAAAAAAGATATCTATAACATGCTTTTTGTAAAAGGACCTAATGAATATGGTGGTGTTACGCTGAATAATACCTATACCAGTTTTATGGCACTTCATAACATACAATTGGCTATGGAAGCTATTTCGTTATTAAAAGAGCATGATCAATGGGAAGCCTTTGCTAACAAATTGGATTTTGAGTATGGTGAGCTAGATCAATGGCAAGATATTTTAGATAAAGCAGTGATTCATTATGATGAGGAAAAACAATTATATATAGAAGATCAGCATTTTTTTTGATCTGGAGCCTGTATCATTAGAGGACTTTAAGGATGGAGAAACACCTCTTTATAAAAAAATCTGTTTTGATCGTTTACAACGCTATCGAGTTCTTAAACAGGCGGATGTCATTCAACTTATGACCCTATTCCCTAAGGCATTTACCATGGAAGAAAAGTTAGTTGCCTGGGAAACCTATGAACCAATCACACTTCATGATTCAACACTGAGTTTTGGTACTCATGCTTTGTTTGCAGCTACTCTTGGCTTAGATCAGGTAGCATGGGATTACTTCGAAAAAAAGCGTAGTGTTAGATATCGAAGATGTGATGCATAATACAGATACAGAAGGTATTCATTCAGCATCACTTGGCATCAGTTGGCAAGCCATTATCTTTGGCTTTGCAGGTCTGGTATTAGAAGATGGAGGATTATCCATGTATCCTAGAATGCCAAAGCAGTGGGGTAAGATACAATTTAACGTTGTCTATAGAAATAATATTATCCATGTATCCATCATGGAAGATGTAGCAGAAGTTACTTTAAGTAAAGAGAGCCCATTGGATCAAATGGACATCAAGATATGGGATCAATTATTATCTTTAGAAAAGGGTAAAATAAAGCAATTAAATAAGCCAGTTACCCAACCTCAAGACCAGACATTAGAACAGCTTGGATAAGAGATTAGGGTAAGGTAAACATTAAGGGATGAGACATGTGAAAAAAAGAGTAACCATAAAAGATGTAGCAAAAGAAGCAGGCGTATCCATCGCCACCATATCCTATGTATTGAATAAAAAGGGCGGGTGCGAGAAGAGACAGAAGAAAAGGTTATGGCTGCTGTGAAAAAACTGAATTATATTCCAGATATATCAGCTAGAAGCTTAGTGAGTAAAAGTTCTAAGTTACTAGGTGTAGTTATCCCACAGACTGAAGAGGATCGACAGCTAATGCTGAACAACCCTTTTTATAGTGAGTTTCTAAGCGGTGTGGAATATTGTGCAAGGAAGCATAATTTCCAGATTATCGTATCTGGTACAGATATTGATAAGAAGTATTTGGATATGGCGTTAGAGCGTAATATGGATGGCATTATTGTGATGGGGATGTATCCGGATGCTTTTTATGATGATCTGAAAAAAAAGTAATATACCTATCGTATTAGTGGATAGCTATTGTAATGATCACTACTTCCACAGTGTTCAGATTAATGATCGATACGGTGCTTATTTAGGTACGAAGTATCTCATAGAAAAGGGTCATGAGCACATTGGTATTTTAACAGGCAAGATAAAAGCAGGTGGCGTTGTGGAAGAGCGTTATCTTGGGTACCAAGATGCCTTAAAAGAATTGGATATAAAGGTATCAAAAGACCTGGTGTTTGAAGGTGTGGTTGATTTTAATTATGGCATTGAATCCGCAAAAGATATTCGTAAAAACAAGAAAATTACGGCTCTATTTGCTAGTGCTGATATTTTAGCTCTTGGTGTAATAAAAGGACTAAAAGGATTAGGTATTAAGGTACCTGATGATATATCCGTTATTGGTTTTGATGATATTTATATTTCAGAGATTTTTGATCCAGGACTCACGACGGTGAAACAAGATATTTATAAAAAAGGACAGAAAGCTGTCGAAATTATCGTAAAGAGTATTACACAAGATAACAACGCAAAACAAGAAATCGTATTACCAGTAGAAATTATGGAAAGAGAAACAGTAAAACGTATTTAAACAGCTAACAGTTAACTATTGGGAAGGTGGACTACATGCAGAAAACGGTGAGACGAAAAAAAGAAGATTGGCAGCCATGCTATTTTTACTACCTGGATTTCTGGGAATGCTGATATTTTTGTTTATACCTATAGGAGCGTCATTTGTACTAAGTTTTACAGAATGGGATTTACTAGGCGTTCCAAAATTTGTTGGGGGTTTTAACTATATTGACTTACTAGGTAATGCGGATTTTAGAAACGCTTTACTACATACATTAACTTTTATTGTAGGGTATCTACCCTCAGTTATCTTTTTATCCTTATTAATTGCTATTCTTCTAAATAGTAAAGTGAGAGGCATCGTAGCTTTTCGAGCTATATATTTTATACCCGTAGTATCTTCATGGGTAGCTGTATCTATGATCTGGAAGTGGTTACTTAATCCACAATATGGTGTCATTAATTATCTGTTGTCACTAATCGGTATACAAGGACCCATGTGGTTATATGATCCCAACTGGGCCATGTTTGCCATTATTATAACCAGTGTATGGAAAGACCTAGGTTTTGTCATGGTTATCTTCCTAGCGGGACTTCAAGGTATACCCAAGTTTTATTATGAAGCTGCTAACATTGACGGTGCTGGCGCAATGGCAAAGTTTCGACATATTACAGTCCCCTTACTTAGACCTACAACATTTTTTGTTCTCATTATATCTCTTATTAATTCTTTTCAAGTATTCGACCAAGTATGGATCATGAGTGAGGGTGGGCCAGCAGGGGCAACCAGTGTTATCGTTGAACAGATTTATAAAAAATGCTTTTTCTTATTATAAGATGGGTTATGCATCAGCTATGTCGTGGGTGCTCTTTATCATTATTCTAACCATCACAATTATACAGAATAGACTTCAAAAGAGGTGGATTGACTATGAAATCTAGCAAAACATTAAGAATATTAACCTATATTATTTTAATTCTTGGAGCTATATCCATGATTGTACCTTTTCTATGGATGTTATCAACGGCTCTCAAGACAGATGCAGCTACTTTTGTACTTCCACCAGAAATTATTCCTAAAGAGATTACATTTAATAATTTTATAAAGGTATCTGAACTGATGCCAGTCTTTCGGTTTTTTATGAACAGTTTAGGGGTGGCGATGACCATTACAGTAGGTCAGCTCATCATCTGTTCCATGGGAGGATTTGCTTTTGCGAGGATAGATTTTAAAGGACGTAACCTTATCTTTTTGCTTTATCTTGGTACGTTAATGATACCATCTCAAGTAACGTTAACACCACTTTTTATACTTATGAAATACTTGGGATGGATCAACACATACAAAGCCTTAATCATCCCATCAATGTTTAAGGTGGCCTTTGGTACATTCTTAATGAAACAGTTCTTTATGAATGTTCCTAAAAGCATTGAAGAAGCAGCTTTCTTAGATGGCGTAGGGTATTTTAAATTATTTAAAGACATATTCGTCCCGTTAGCAAAACCAGCTCTCGCCACCTTATCTATTTTTAGTTTTATGGAGTCATGGAATAATTTCTTATGGCCGTTAATCGTTACGAATGACACGTTACACATGACGTTGCCACTTGGTTTATCGGTACTGCAAGGGAGGTGGGCAACCAATTGGAACTTATTGATGGCAGGAACGGTCATTAATGTATTACCAATTTTAATTGTTTATATCTTTGCACAGAAGTATTTTATTGAAGGATTGACGCACACAGGTATCAAATAAGAGAAGATCATCATACAGACTTGATGAAATTCCCTTAAACTAATAATAAAATATCATACATGGGGGTAATAAAATGTTAAAAAAAATGATGGCATTACTACTAATTATGTGTCTTATGACTACAATCATTGGATGTTCCAAAGCGGATAAGGACAAGAAAGAAGAAGGTTCTAGCAACGTTGTAACAGATGCAGATAAGGACAAAGAGCCTGAAAACAAACCAGAAGAAACAGTAACCATTGAATACATGACTTTCTCAGCATCACCTGATCATATTGAAGATCTTGAAGCTATGATTGCTGCCTTTGAAACGGCTAATCCAAATATCAAGGTGAAATATGATGCAGTAGGTTGGGATAATTATTTTACAAAGTTACAAACAGCCATGGCTGGGGACAATGCACCTGATACATTTGAGCTTAACTACGAAACCTTTGTAACCTATGCTTCAAAAGGTGTACTCAAAGATTTAAGTGGGTATCTTAAAGATTTCGATGCTTCTGTTTATGATAAAACAGCTCTTGATGCATTTAAATATGAGGGTACACAGTATGGATTAGTTGAAAGTTTCTCAAATGTAGTATTCTTCTATAACAAGGATTTATTTGATCAAGCAGGAGTCGCTTATCCTACAAAGGATTGGACTTGGGAAGACGAGTTAGAAGCGGCTAAGAAGTTAACCAATGAAAAAGACGGGATCTGGGGAAGTTATTCACCTATCCAGTTCTGGGAGTTCTATAAAACCATCGAACAAAATGGTGGCAAGATATTTGATGACAAGGGTAATGTAGTGATTAACAGCCCAGAGAATGTTGAAACACTACAATGGATGATTGATAAAGTAGAAAAAACATAAAATTACACCTAGCGACGCTCAGATGAGTGGTCAAAAATCAGAAGACCTCTTTATGGCAGGGAAACTAGCTATGATGAGAACGGGTATCTGGATGTTTGGTATGTTTAGTGATGCAACATTTGCTTGGGACATCTCACTCGAACCAGGAAATACGCAAAAAAGCTCATCATTTCTTCTCTAATGGTGTAGCCGTATCAGGTAAATCAAAGCATGCAGATGCAGCTTTCAAATGGATTTCATTCTTAACATCCAGTAAGGAAGCAACAGAAATCCGAGTGAACTCCAGTTGGGAATTACCAGCTGTATCCGATAAGTCTGTCTTAAATGCTTATTTAGAAAAAAAAGAGCCACCAGCAAGTAGAGAAATTGTATTTGATGCACTTGAATCACTTGTTGTACCACCTGTTATTGAGCAGTGGAATGAATTAACAGATGCTGTAGGTAAAGAGCTTGAGGCAGCCAAATATGGTACCAAGTCAACTCAAGAAGCTTTAGACGCAGCCAAAGTTGCTATTGAAAAAATTATCAAATAGGATCGAATCAGAGATATGATTCGCTAGAGTAGTTAAGATATTTCTTAAGGGGCTGAGTCATCAGCCCCTCATATTCATATCTATTTAGAGTAAGGAAAGCACTTTAGAAGTGTTAAGTATCTTGAAGAGGTATTGCATGATGAAACGCCTAGTACCTAATTCTTGGGATATTATGCTATAAAATGTCGCAATATTGGAAATTGGATAAAACAGAGTGAAGTTTTCGTTTAAAGAATTTTGGGAGTTTCTTGCTGACGGTTTATTTTTTCATCTAATGGATAGGGAAATTTCCATTACACATATAAGTTATTTTGGAATGGATAAGTGAGGAAGACTTATTCGGGAAGAAAATAAAGTATAAGGGAGGGATGTGTGGCAACCATGTTTTGTCGTCACTAAACCATGTTGATAAGGAGGAATTAAGATGAAGAGAAGAGCAAGTTTTTGTATTGTTTTAGCAATATGTTTGATGATGTCGTCTACAGTTGCATTTGCAATTGACGGAGTATGGCATAATCCGTTAGGGTATGAAGGCATATATCCTGGTAGTACAGAGGTAGAATTTGAACCTTCGGAGCGATATCCTAGAGATCCACAGGCAGGTGAGAATGTTTACATTAAGATGAATACCTGGCCCATAGAAAGTGGTCAAGCTACTTGGGTTACTTGGACAAAGAATAATGTAAGTCAGCCCGTTGTCAACAGTGACTGGAAATACAATGATAGTGGGAATACCTATTGGGAAGCTAATTTAGGCAGTTTCCAAAAAGGCGATAAAATTACATATACGGTTCATGCCAATAAAGATTCTCAGAATGAAAAGACCATAGGACCATTTTCTTTTACAGTAACCGAGTGGGACTGGGTAACCAATGTAACCAGCCACAATGACTATGGTAATCGTTTGGAATTAGTTTGTGGATCCAATAGCGGAGATGCCGTACCTAAGGTGAATATTTATTTCCCAGAGGCAGACTATTTTGGATTACAATTTGCGCCACTAGGCACAGGAACCATGAAGACTGGTGCAAGTAATTACACCATTGATGATCAAGGTTCTTACCTATGGGTGAACACAAGCCATATGAAGCTCAAAATTAATAAAAGCCCCTATCGATTAGAAGTATACAAATCTGATGGAACGTTGATTACGAAGGAGTATGATAGAAGCTTAGGTCGTTCACTTGCTTTTTTTATCTGATGGGCAAACGGTTGTACAACAAGTGGAAGAGAATTTCCATACACCTAGTAATGAGAAATTCTTTGGATTTGGCCAACGATTTAGAGAACTTAATAAAAGAGGTATGAACGTAGATATACATACAGTTAACTGGTATAAAGATCAGCAAGATAAAGCGTACTTACCTGTACCTTTCTATGTGAATACCAATAAGTATGGTTTCTATCTTGATTCCACATACTATTCTCAGTTTCGTATAGGGACAGATGTCAGTGATAAAGTAACCATTAGAGCTAATGCAGGTCAAACGGTTAATCAGAATCTCGACTTCTATATCTTCGCAGGTAGTGATTATAAAGATATCTATGGCGATTATGCAAAAAAAATCGTTGGAAAACCTGCGTTACCACCGACTTGGGCGTTTGGTGTATGGATGTCAGCCAATGAGTGGGATACCCAAGCAGAAGTGCAAGAGCAGCTTAATCTGACAAAACAACATAATGTACCCACATCCGTTATTGTACTGGAACAATGGAGTGATGAGCAGACATTCTATATTTTCAATGATGCCACCTATACAACCAATAATGGAGGGCAGCCATTTTCCGCAAGTGACTTTAATTTCACTGGTAAATGGCCTAATCCGAAACAGATGGTAGATAGTGCCCATAATGATGATGTTAAGCTCTTACTTTGGCAAATACCTGTACTTAAAAAAAAGATGAAAACGTACCAACATACGAACAAAGGGATAATGATGAAACTTATGCTATTGCCAATAACTATGTTGTGAAAAATGGTGATGGTAGTCCTTATCGTCATCGAGGTGGATGGTTTAAGGAAAGTCTTACGCCTGATTTTACCAACCAAGCGGCTACCAATTGGTGGTTAGCTAAGCGTGATTATCTCATAGATGAATTAGGATTTGACGGTTTCAAATGTGATGGTGGCGAGTTTGTATGGGGTAGAGATACAACCTTCTCAGATGGTTCAAAAGCTGATGAAATGCGTAATGTATACCCTGACCTCTATGTACAAACCTATTATGACTATCTTAAGAACAAGAGTGCGGATACCATAACTTTCAGCCGTTCAGGTGGTGCTAAGGCTGGTTTACATCCAATTACATGGGGTGGCGACCAAGAATCTGTATGGAATACTTATGTGGCGTGTGTACGTTCCAGCATAAGCGCTTCCTTAAGTGGTGTACCTTTTGTTGCATGGGACTTAGCTGGATTCAGTGGCGATATTCCATCAACAGAATTATATAAACGAAGCATTACTCAGGGAGCATTTGCACCAATCATGCAGATTCATTCTGAGAAGGCAGATCCATCACCATCCCAAGCAAGAACACCTTGGAATATGGTCGATCGAACAGGGGATCAGGATTGTCTTAACATATACCGTAAGTTTGCTAATGTAAGAATGTCCTTAATACCGTATTTATTTAATGAAGCAAAATATACATCAGAAACGGCCACACCAATGATGCGTCATATGATGCTTGATTTTCCAAGTGATAGTGAAGCTGCAAATCAAGAGTACCAGTACATGCTTGGAGGAAATCTTCTTGTGGCACCTATGATGGAAGAAGGCAATAATAATCGTAGTGTCTATCTTCCAGAAGGTGAATGGGTAGACTTCTGGTGGGGTGCTCAGCGACCAGGTGCACAAAGCATTAATTATTATGCTGGACTTGATAGTATCCCAGTATTTGTAAAACCAGGAAGTATCCTACCGATGAATATGAATGCTGATTATGATCTAGGTGGTACCATTGGAAATGATTTAGACAACTACAATAATCTTACCTTTAGAATCTTCCCAGAAGGAACATCCAGTTATGATTGGTTTGATTATGTTAGCAATACAACTAGAAATATTAACGTGGTAGAAAATGATAGCGCAGATACGGTAACGGTTAATGTGCCAGATATGCCTCGAACCAGTACCCTTCAGCTATTTGTTTCTAAGCCACAGAGTGTAACCGTTGACGGTGGTAATCTTACAGCATACAATAATCTAGGGGATTTCAAAAATGCTAGTTCAGGCTGGTATTATGATACAGTAGGATTAATGACTTATGTCAAATTAGGCACAAGCACACAATCAAGAAGTGTTGTCTTAAATGGTGTATACAAAGCGTCTTATGAAGCTGAATATGCAACACATATGAATGTAGCCACTAACAGTAATCATGCTAATTACTATGGTACTGGTTTTGTTGATGGCTTTGCAGAAAGCGGCGATGCCATCACATTTGATGTATGGGCAGAAAACGCTGGAACCAAGACCTTCGATATTCGCTACTGTGCTGGGTCTTTTAATGGACAGCGATCCATCTATGTGAATGGAACACATATTACAGATGTGGCATTAGCTAAGACAAGCGACTGGGACACTTGGAATACAGCTTCTGTACAATTAACACTTAACCAAGGTAAGAATACTATTAAGCTTAGCTATGACCAAGGCGATTATACGGGTATTAATGTTGATCATATTGTCATGCACTAGGCAAATATAAGTATTTTATTATAAGAGAAATTACCAAAGAAAAAAAAGTAAGTGACTATACAAATCATAATCTATAAATGAAATGACAACGAGGGGCAGTCCGCATAATGACTTGACATATGTTGGCTTAGCCCCTCACCTATAAGGAGGAATTCCATGCGTCATTTAATGAAGAAAGCAAAAGCCATGTTACTCATTCTTTTTATGGTAACGGCAACCATAAGTTATCAGAATCTACCTTCTCATGCTTATGTAGCCACGTTAGGTAATGTAACCAATGTATCTGTTAGTGGAGATACCATGGTTTTAACGGTAGATAATGGTTCTGAACCTGGTGATGACAAATTAGAAATTCAAGTGTGTGAGGATAACATTTTACGTGTTAACTATATGCCGAATGGCGTTTCACCAAGTTCGGATACACCTATGTTAGACCCTAATAAAACATGGGACAGCGTAGGAGCGACCATCAATACATCTTCCAATCCTATTACCATAACAACCAATGATATGACCATTGAGATTGGAAAAACCCCATGCCGTATGACGGTTAAAAAGTCAGATGGTACAACCCTGTTATGGGAAGATGCCAGTGGAGGCGTTTTCAGTGATGGTATTAAATTTCGTCATAATGGATCTGATAATATCTATGGTATAAGAAGCTACGATTGTTTTGATAGCAAGGGAGAAATCATTCGTAATGATAGTAGCCACGCAGCTCATGCTGGTCAACAAGGCGACTCTGGTGGACCTTTTATGTGGAGTACAGCAGGTTATGGTGTATTAGTCGATAGCGATGGTGGATACCCCTATACCAATAGTGCTGAAGGCAAATTGGAGTTTTATTATGGCGGAACACCTACAGAAGGTAGACGTTATAGCAAGACGGATGTAGAGTATTTTATTATGCTGGGAGAACCAAAAGAAATCATGTCGGCTGTGTCTGATATTACAGGTCATTCACCTATGTTACCAAAATGGTCACTGGGTTTTTCCAACTTTGAATGGGATATGAATCAAACGGAAATGGTGAGTATGGTGGATACATACCGTGCTAAGAATATCCCTATTGATAGTTATGCCCTTGATTATGACTGGAAATGTTATGGGGAAGATAACTATGGTGAATTCCGTTGGCATACAGGTAGATTTCCTGATGCTAGTAGCACATCCCTGAAAACCATGATGGATAATAAAGGGATTAAAATGATTGGTATCACGAAGCCACGTATTGTAACAGAAGATGCCAGCCAGAATCGTACACAACAATATCAAGATGCCAATCAAAATGATTATTGGTATCCAGGTCATAACGAATACCAAGATTATTTTATACCTGTAAAAGTAAGAAGTATTGATCCTTATAAAGCAGGCGCACGTACATGGTACTGGGATCATTCAAAAGATGCATTCGATAAAGGGATTGTAGGCTGGTGGAATGATGAAACAGACAAAGTATCCTCTAATGGGGCGTCCTATTGGTTCGGAAACTTTATGACAACCCATCTATCACAAGCTTTATATGAAGGACAAAGAAGTTATTCAGACCGTCGTGTATGGCAAACAGCAAGAACATTCTATCCAGGAGCACAACGATACGCTACAACCTTATGGTCTGGTGACATTGGTATACAATTCCACAAAGGTGAAAAAGTGGATTGGGCAGCTGGTATGCAAGAACAATTACCTGTTATGTTATCATCTGTTAATAACGGTCAACCCAAATGGGGCATGGATGGTGGCGGTTTTAACCAAAGCGATGGCACAACGGCTAATCCGACCCCAGAACTCTATACAAAATGGATACAATTTGGTGCTTTCACACCTGTATTTAGAGTACATGGTAACAACCATCAACAAAGACAGCCTTGGTTCTACGGAAATACAGCAGAAGAAGTTGCAAAACATGCTATTCAATTAAGATATAGCTTACTTCCTTATATGTATACCTATGAGCGTAGCGCTTATGATACAGGACTTGGTTTAGTACGTCCATTGATATTTGATTATCCCAATGACCAATCTGTGAAGAATTACACGGATGGGTGGATGTTCGGTGATTGGCTCATGGTATCACCTGTTGTGGAACAAGGACAAAATATGAAATCTATCTATCTTCCAGCAGGTACTTGGTACGATTATTTTAGAGGTGATACGTATACAGGCGGTCAGTGGATCTCTTATCCTGTCAATGCGGCATCATGGACAGATATACCTCTATTTGTTAAGGAAGGCGCTATTATTCCTACACAAGATGTCCAAGATTATGTGGGTCAACAAAGTGTTGATCAGATTGGTATCGATGTATTCCCTAGTAGCACAGAAACGAGCTTCGATTATTATGATGACCATGGTGATAACTATCAATATGAATCAGGCGAGTACTTCAAGCAAGTCTTAAAAGCACAAGACGGGGGTAGTCAAGTAACCATGAAGCTTATGGGTAAAACTGGCACCTATAATAAGAGTGCATTTACCTATGTGGCTAAGATTCATGGTAAAGCAGCAAGCAGTGTAACCCTTGATGGTGGCAGTCTTACTGCATACAGTAGTCTCAGTGCATTAGAAGCTGCTAGTGGAAATGGTTACAGTGTTGGTAAAGATATCTATGGTGATGTGACTTATGTAAAAGTTAATGGTGGCAGTTCATCAGATATGACCCTATTATTAACAGGCGATGCAAGTGTCACAGATACGGCTTATACCTATGAAGCAGAAGACGCATCCTTATGGGGCGAAACTGCATCAACGAAAGCAAAAGTGAACAACAACCATAGTGGTTACTCAGGCACAGGCTTTGCAGAAGGTTTTGATCAGGCTGGTGCAGCAACGACATTCTATGTAAAAGTACAAGAAGGCGGCGATTACCCTATAGCCCTTCAATATGCTAATGGTACAGGTGTCGATAAGTCACTGAGTATCTATGTGAACGGCGAACGTATTAAGAGTACTCATCTTAACCCGTTAACAGGTTGGGATGCATGGGGCAGTCAAGTGGAAACATTACCCCTTAGCTCAGGTAATAATATTATTACTTATAAATACGATAATCTAGCTTCAGGTAATGTAAATGTGGATTATATTCGAGTACCTTTTGAACCATCACTACTCAAATATGAAGCAGAAAATGCAGACCTTGTAGGTGGCGCATCCATTAATCGCAATCATTATTTCTACTCTGGCGATAGTTTTGTGGATAGCTTCACTTCAGCAGGAGCAGGAGCTACATTTACCATTCAAGTACCATCAGCAGGCAACTATAACGTAAAATTACGCTATGCTAATGGTTCAGGTTCAACGAAAACACTTAGCACCTATGTAAATGGTTCAGACGTGGCTACAGCACAGCTTTCAAGTCCAAGTCAGATTGGAACGATTGGCATGACTATGACCAACAACTGACCTTAACTGCTGGTAAAAACACCATCCAATACAAGTATGATGGTGGTGATAGTGGTAATGTAAATCTGGATCGATTACTTGTATCAGCTGGTAGTATCAGCTTACCAGAATCCGAGAAAAATCTATTGGATAATGGTAATTTTGATCGACCTACAAGTATAGGTGATAATTGGACCGAGTGGCATCCAGTAGGACAAAGCATTGCTTACGGTATTGATGCAGGAATCGGTATGAATCCTCCTGAAGCAGCTGTCACAGGCAATCTAAGAGCTTACTTCCATGCAAGTAGTGCTTATCAACAAAGTATTCACCAAGTTGTTAATGTAACCAATGGTGATTACAAAATGCAAGCTTTTGTACGATTAGTGGGAACCAATCCTACAACGGCAAGAGCTGAGATAAGCAATTATGGTGGTACAGCTAAATATTACGATTTATCAGTGGATAGTACTTGGAAGTGTATTGAAATTGATAATATTACTGTGACTAACGGACAAGTTGATGTGGGATTCTATGTAAATTCACCAGGTGGAACCGTGTTGCAACTTGATGAAGTTAAGCTTATTAAAAAATAAGAGGTTGTTAATACGCTGAAGATAGAGGGGAGCTTATGCTCCCCTTTAGCATATGTAAAAAGACAATTTTGGGTTGGTGTAAAATTACGAGAGTGCCGTATATAAAAACACTGCAATCATTGTTTTCGTAAGTATAAGGCTAAGAATTTTGGGTAATGCTGGGTAGTGAATTTGGTTTATAGGGACTAAAAAGAAAAATACCCAGCGGAAGTTAAGTAAGACCATATATAATGATCATTCACTCACGTTACATTTGTTGCTTTAATCTGTTTTAAAGGAATGGCAACAAGCTGTAAAAATCGTTCATGATCATTATATATGGTCTTTTTATATCGTACCACTTTTATACCAATAAACAACCGTTTATCCAGCCTGTGAATAACACATTTTATATGAGTAGCTTAATATAGTTAGCTAAAGGCTCTTCACCAAACTCCTTGTAGTTGACACTATGAATGGGTGAATATGATACATATAGATTGTGGATTTACAGCACTTTGTAATGTATTATATTTGTCAGCCACATAGTTTGGTGAAGAACCTAAAAAAATGTACATTTCTAGAATAAAATCAACTAATAACCAGTATATAAGAAAAACTAACCACATATTTAGTAAATGCTAGGGCTCAATAATATTTCAACGCCAATATCAAGGTAAGGTCCTATAGGTGATGCGGTGAGCGTGCCAC
>JDSF01000089.1_pt1 | contig 71854 bp, 71 predicted proteins | sample 199441 | NCBI WGS metagenome assembly JDSF01 (sample SAMN02592751, study PRJNA231836) | bioreactor metagenome | isolation source: continuous culture bioreactor denitrification-DNRA | place: Germany: Bremen
CAAATGTAGATAGTCCTGTAACATTAACTTACACAGCAGAAGTTAAGGATCAATATGGAAATGTAATGACAGGCGAAGCTGTGAAGTGGAAACTTCAAGTAGCTGTAAAAGGTGTAAGTATAGATGATAATGGTAAAGTAATAGTAACGAATGAAGCACTAGATACAAACTTTACAGTAGTAGCAATAAGTGGAAGTGTAACAGGTAATAAAACCGTAAATCTTAACAAAGCGGCAGCTGTAGCAACAACTATAACAGTTAGTGGAGATGGAAGTATAGATGTACCAACAAAGGCAAATAGTCCTGTAACATTAACTTACACAGCAGTAGTAAAGGATCAATATGGAAATGTAATGACAGGCGAAGATGTGAAGTGGAAACTTCAAGCGGCTGTAAAAGGTGTAAGTATAGATGTTAATGGAGAAGTAACAGTAACCAATGAAGCACCAGGTACAAACTTTACAGTAGTAGCAACAAGCCAAAGTGTAACAGGTAATAAAACAGTGGATCTTAACAAAGTGGCACCTATAGTTACAAGTGTGATAGTTGGTGGAGAAGATGAAATAACAGTACCAACAAAGGCAGAGAGTCCTGTAACATCAACTTACACAGCAGTAGTAAAGGATCAATACGGAGAAGTAATGAGTGGCAAAGATGTGGCGTGGTCACTTCAAGCGGATGTAAAAGGTGTAAGTATAGATGATAATGGAGAAGTAACAGTAACGAATGAAGCACCTAATGGAAACTTTACAGTAGTAGTAAATATTGGAAGTGTACCAAGTGATAAAGTAGTAAATTTAAATAAAGTACCAAGCGTAACAGGCAATGATGATGTAAATGTATTGAAAGGTGCAGATGGAACAATGGAATATTCAAGGGATGGTGGTAGCAATTGGACATCATACGATGAAAGTGATGTACCAACCTTCCTAGGAGATGTAACTGTAGAAGTAAGATATAAAGAGACAGTAACGACAAATGCAGGTCCAACTATAGAAGTGATATTTACAAAGAATACTCCAGCAGCTCCATATGTAACAAGAGATGATAATACAAATATCCTTCAGAGCGCAGATGGAACAATGGAATATTCAACGGATGGTGGTAGCAATTGGATATCATATGATGAAAATAACATACCTAAGTTCCCAGGAAAAGTGACTGTAAAGGTAAGATATAAAAAAGACAGCAATAACAAATGCAAGTCTGTCAACAGAAGTTGTATTTACTGAAAGCACCCCATCAGGAGGAGGAGGAACCCCATCAGGTGGAGGGGAAACCCCATCAGGCGGAGGAGGAACCCCATCTGGTGGTGGCGAAACCCCATCAGACGAAAATGACGACACAGGATTAGAAGAAGAAATAATAATTGATGAGGAGGTTACACCACTTGGTGCTATTGAATTCTTTGACCCATATGTAAAAGGATTTCCAGATGGATCATTTAGACCTAAAAAAAGCTGTTACTAGAGGAGAAGTAGCTGCTATGTTTGCGAGGATTCTAAAATTAGATACTGAAAATGTAGGCGGTCCAATATATACAGACGTAACAAGCAGTAATCATTGGGGCTATAAATATATTCAAACAGTTACTAAGGTAGGTTTATTTAGGGGATACAGTGATGGGACTTTCAGACCTAATGAACCGATTAAAAGATCAGAAATGGCAGTTGTTTTCTCAGCATATTGGGATTATGTTGGTGCAGTAGTTGATGATAATGATTCAATCTTTACCGATACCTCTGGTCATTGGGCGGAAAACTATATTAATAAATTATACAATGCAGGAGTCGTTAACGGTTTTGAAGATAAAACATTTAGACCTAATATGGATACTGCCAGAGAACAAATTGTCGTTATGATTAATAAGATTATCTCCAGACCGAAATTAGATTTGGTGGAACCTTCATTTGAGGATGTAACTAAAAAACATTGGGCATTTGGGGATATTGAAGCTGCAGCAGTTAAATCAAGTCAAGAACAAAATAAAGAAGTAAGCAATTAAAATCAATAATACATCTATAAACAAGGGGCTTAGGTTAGTGAACTAAGTCCCTTGTTTTAGTATCACAGATAGTAGATATAATCAACATGCTAATCCGGTAGCATTAATAGGTCATTATATTTCATATATAATCGTTTACATAGTCATGATATATTTACCAAAATGGTAATTTGTGGTATAATATGAGTGAGAGGGTAGTCAAAGAGTCGGCAGTATTGACCGTATTATTCTGTAAATCGTAAAGCATGCGAAAGTATGTGACACAAAGCTATAGGGTCTAAAGCTTTTTAAAAGCTATGACAGCCAGCTACCAGAGGAAGACTTTGATTACCTAGTAATCAGATCTTTTCTCGAAGAGGCAAATTCAGCGAAAGCTGAAGACGCAAAACTAAAGGGCCTAAGTCAGTAATGATATGGCAGCCAGTTACCGAAAGAAAAGTTTTATTACTTTTCTTTCCCACGAATATGGCAAACCTATCGCGAGGTAGGGACGCAAAACTATAGGGTCTTCGTAAGAAGATAGCCAGGTGCCGAAGGGAGAGTTTCAACTGAAGAAAATAGTATTAACTTTTATAGTTGCATTAATGTTCGTAGCATTTGCTGGAACAGCAGTATTTGCTGCAAGTGAAATTATAAAGGTCAATGCTGATAACGGCACAGTAAGTATCAACTATGATACTACTAATTATTCGGATTTAAAAGTTGTCGTGAAAAAAGGTTCAGAGAAATACATCTATAACCTTAATTCATCCGATGAAGAGCTACCATTACAAATGGGCAGCGGTGAGTATACTGTGGGATTATATCAAAGAACAGATGGTAATAAGTATAAATTACTAACATCTAATAAAGTACATATGAATTCAGATACCAACGCAGTATTCTTAGCAAGTGTTCAGAATGTAAATTGGACAAGCAATTCAAGCGCAGCTATTTTAGCTAAAGAACTAACTAAAAATGCCAAGACTGACAGAGAGAAATTTGAAGTAATCTATGAATACGTTATTAATAACGTTGAATATGATACTGAAAAAGCTAAGAATGTTAGTAGCAGATATTTACCCTCAGCGAATGAAACACTGAGCGAGGGAAAAGGTATATGTTACGATTATGCTTCTTTAATGGCTGTTATGCTAAGAAGTATTAACATTCCAACTAAGCTTGTTCATGGAAATAGTAACTTTACTTCTGTCTATCATGCTTGGAATGAAGTTCTTATAAATGGCGAATGGATAGTTGTGGACACTACCATTGATTCAGCATATATATCAGAAGGTGTTCAAGTTTCTTATGAAAAGAATTCTTCAGATTATAGTGCTACAAAGGTATTTTAACATGAATAATATTTGCTCCCTCTCATAAGTTTCAATAGATAGACATCTAATTCTGTTTTCCATTCTATAACTATGATTATTCTATAGATCTATGATAAAATCATCTTTTGACATAGGAAATTAATTTTCCTTTATACAATCCTGTATTTTTTCTGGTGTGATTCTAATATCTGTATCTCTTAACCCTAATTCATTCTATAACACCCGTATTCAATACCTAATAATAAAATTTATAAAAATTCACAATACTCATCTTGACCGAGTGTGACATTTATATTAGTATTAATAGAATAACGTTATTAAAACTTGAGAAAGCTCTGTAGATATAAATTTAAAACGAAATATTGAGCTGTGATTTAACACAGGAAGGAATACTTATGAAAAAAAGCATGAATATTGATGCCACTAAAGGTAATATAAGAAAAAATCTATGGGTTTTAGCATGGCCATTAATGATAGCTAACTTAATACAAGTTATTTATAATATGGCAGATACATATTGGGTAGGGAAACTGGAGAATAGTACGGATGCCATAGCAGCAGTTACAGTAACTTTTTCGGTGGTGTTTGTATTGGTATCTTTAGCAGCTGGATTGGGTATAGGTTCAGCTACATTAGCAGCTCAATATTATGGGGCAAGAGAGTATAAAAAGGTTGATGAAGTGACTTATACATCGTTAATTGTAATTGGGGCTATCGCATTACTATTTGTCGGTGCTGGTACTTTATTTTATAGACAATTATTTAATCTAATGCAAACCCCAGCTCATATAATACCTATCGCTAAAGATTACTTTATTATCATTATGATTGGTATGTTGTTTATGTTTATCTTTTTCATTATGAGTGGTATATTACGAGGTGTTGGCGATACCCGAACACCTATGATTGCAGGAATCGTTTCAGGCGTCATTAATATGATATTGGACCCATTTTTAATATTTGGTTGGTGGATCTTTCCTGAGTTGGGTGTTTCAGGAGCAGCTTATGCCACGGTTTTCTCTAGATTATTTGCATCAGCATATATTTTCTATGTTGTCCTTAGAGGCAAAACATTTTTGAAAATGAATCTACGAAATTTTAAAGTTGATATTGGCATCACAAAACAATTATTTAAAATAGGTGTTCCATCGAGTATTTCACAGGCTGTTATCAGCTTAGGCAGTACTGTTATTTTGGGTAGAGTGAATACTTTTGGCGCAGTAGCAACCGCCGTACATGGCATCGGTTCTAGGTTAGAATCCTTATTATTTATGCCTGCAATGGGACTTTCCCAAGCGGCTAGTTCCATAGTTGGGCAGAACCTAGGAGCAAATCAAAAGGAACGTGCCTATGAAAGTGGTAAGTATGCAATAAAAGCTGTTTTTTATTATTCTTTTAATATTGGGTATTATATTTGCTATTTTCCCATCCGTATTTTTTTGCATTGTTTACAGACGACCAAGCAGTCATCGAAATGGGTCGATACTACGTTTATGGTGTGACATTATTTTTTCGCATTCGTTGGGTGTAGGATAGTGATGTCTAATGTATTCCAGGGAGCTGGAGCAGCATCTGTATCAATGTGGCTAAGTTTAATTTGTCTCTGGGTATTTAGAATACCCATTGCCTATGGTTTATCCTATACAGATTTAGGTATAAAAGGTGTCTGGTTAGGGATGGGATTATCTTTTGTTGTTAGTTTCTTTTTCATGTATTATTTCTATAAAAAAGGAAAGTGGATGGAAAAGGCTGTTGTTCATAAGGATACTAGTAATGAGGAAGTTGTGTGATTAACTAATTAGCATTAAAAAAAACTATATGAGATTATAAAAAAAATTAAGTAGCCTCAGTGCTTTATAATAGAAATGAGGCTGCTTATTGTTGTTTTATTATTTCACTGTCAATTGATAGCGTACTTCAATACTTGTGGTAGATCTCTTTTGATAAGCCTTTAAATGATGGTAAAAATAACTTAGCTTGACTATAACGATAATATAATATAATATAATATATGTATATACAATTGATGTACATACACGTAAATTTATATGAAATGGAGTGAATGATATGGCTAAAAAAAGATATTAAAGCTGAGAAGATTGAATCAGCCTATTTAGAATCAGCGCAAAATATACTTTACACTGGTTATTGGCTAGTTGACAAAATAAATGCAACACTAAAACCTTTCAAATTTACTGAGCCTCAGTATAATGTAATGAGAATATTAGCAGTATATAATGAATCAATGTCTGTTAAAGATATCCAAGAGAGGGTTCTTCATAAATCCAGTAATATCAGTAGAATCATTGATAAACTTGTAAAAAAAGGGTATGTAGATAGGCGGATTTCTAGCGTGAACCGGCGAAAGATGGATATTTCCTTGACATGTTCAGGATATGAGATATTGAGAGAATTGGATAGAGAAATACAAAAAATGTATACGTCAATGGTTAAAAACGTTAATAAAGAAGAGGTAAAACGCTTATCAAGCTTATTAGATAAATTCAGAGGTTAATCATAATAATTTTTTTTAGTGTTAAATGCAATAATTACAGAAAACAAGTGCTAGAAAGGAATTTGACATGAACAATAACACAAAAAAAAATTGTAAGAAAGAAATTATTATCAATGATGTTGCCAACTATTTCAGGGATGATAGTAACTTTTCTTTTTCAACTTGTAGATACCTACTTTATTGGTAAATTAGGAGTTGATGAGTTAGCAGCTATTAGCTTTACTTACCCTGTATATTTTGCTATAGTGAGTATATTTATGGGACTTGGTGTAGGTGTTGGTGCATCAGTTGGAAAAGCATATGGAGAAGATAATAGAAGTAATCTTAAGAAGTTAACAAGTATGTCGATTGTACTAACTATTGTTTTAGCGTTGTTAGTCAGCTTAGTTGGATTAATGACAAAAGACTATATATTTATTGCTTTAGGAGCTCCAGAATCATTGATTCCACGCATTAATGAATATATATCTATTATTTTATTTGGAATTGTATTCTTAGTAGTGTCATTAAACGCAATAGCAGCTCTTAGAGCAAAAGGTAGAACACTAATTCCCGAACTAGCAATGGCTTTTGGTGGCTTAGTAAATTTGGTCCTTGATTATGTATTTATATTTGGAAATAAATACGTACCTGCTATGGGTTTAAAAGGTGCTGCAATTGCCACTGTTTTGTCATGGATTGTCGTACTTATCATTATTTTTATCATATTGATAAGAGATAAACTATTAACATTTAGAATATCAAAAGTAGACGTTATTACTAGCTTAAAAGCGATTTTAAAAGTAGGTATACCAGCAATGGGGATTCAACTAATATCACCGATATCAATTGCTATTATAACTAAATTTATTGCTTCTAATGGTGCTAACGCAATAGCTGCCTTTGGCATAATCACTAAAGTAGAGTCCCTTGGATTAACGACTGTGATAGCATTAAGTGTTGTCTTAGTGCCCTTATCAGCTCAGCAGTTTGGTGCGAAGCAAGAAGAACAATTTGATAATACAGTTGCACTTTCAGGAAAACTTACAGTATATTGGGGGATAACTCTATTTGTTCTTCTTCTAATTTTTTCGAAAAAATATTGCTAGTATTTTTACGGATTCAGTTAGTGTGGTGGATATAGTAAGAAACTATTTCTCAATACTTGGAATATCCTATCCTCTATACGGAATAACGCTTATTAGTGCTTCTTTGTTTAATGGTGCTCAAGAAGCTAAGAAAGCTTTAAAATTAATGGTAGTAAAGTATTTTGTAATGTTAATACCTGCACTATTTATAGGATCTATTTTTGGAATTAATGGCATTTGGGTATCGTTGAGTTTAGTAAATGTCTTTGGTGGCGTATATGCTAGTAAATTATTTAGAAACTGGCTTAAGAATCAAAATTCATCAATAGCCAATGTAAATATAGTCAAAGCTTATATAAAGGATATTAAAAGTCTGTTTATAAAAAATAGGTGATGATTTTTGTAAGTAAATCAATTATAGAAATTCGAAGAGTCAGTAAGATGGTGATGATCTTATTGGCTTTTATTTATATGAAATTTCTAGAAACCCTTCTTTATATGATGAATGGTATTGATAGCAGACCTCTTTGAGATATATTCCTCAAAACTAAATGCTATATTCTAGAATCTGAATCTCATTCTCTTCCATAATTTGTTTACTTAACGTAATAATGTCCTCTATTTTATCATGAGAAACATTAAATATTTGATTAACTGTTCTAATGAGTAAATAGATTGTATCTAATAATGGGATATCATTTTTACATAGATGGTTGCATATAAGGCTTTGGTACATGCCTCTAATAATAATGGATCTGTGATAGTATTCTGAATGAGAAAAAGATGGGTTGTATGCTCCAAACCATTCTTCGGTCATACAGCTTGCAACTTCAACGATATGTTCTGAAACAGTAGATGAATTATATGCAGCAAGAAATAATCCACCTAATGTTTTATGATCATCTATCAGTGTAAATATGATAAAAGCACTTAATGAAAATCCTAAAAGTGGCTCTTTATAGTCGAGAGATAATGAGTTCGATTTTTGAGTGATAGCATTAAAATGACCATCAACAATACTCAATAAAATATCTTCCTTGTTTTTATAAAAATGATATAAACTTCCCGTGGTTACATTGGCTAAGTTAATAATTTGACGAATGGTCGTTTTTTCGTACCCTTGGGTAATAAAAAAAAGTTGTTTTGCTGTATTTAATATTATATTTTTTGTGTTTTTATTATTTATTTGTTTTTTCATATATTTTATTTTAAAGTGTAATAAGTAATATGTCAAGAGAGATTAGAACATGTTCTAATCTTTCTGACATATAGTATAGAAGGTGTTAACATTTTATTAGAACGCGTTCTAATAGGTAGGCCCAAGCGGATGGAGGAGTATATGATGAATAAGCCTTTTAGTATTGGAATAGATGTAGGTTCGACTACAGTAAAATTCGTCGTATTAGATGATGAAAAGAAAATAATACATAAAGAATATAATCGTCATTTTTCAGACATAAAGAACACTGTTTCAGCCATGTTTGGAAATGCGAAAGAATTATTAATAAAAAAAACAGGCACAGTATTTGTAACAGGTTCGGCAGGTATGAATATTTCTGAGAAACTGGAAGCTACTTTTATACAAGAAGTTGTAGCCTGTACCAGTTCAATTGAAGAAATTGTTCCAGATGTAGATGTAGCAATAGAACTGGGTGGAGAAGATGCTAAGATTACATATTTTGGTGATGTTATAGAGCAGAGAATGAATGGCACGTGTGCTGGCGGTACAGGTGCATTTATTGATCAAATGGCTTCATTATTACAAACAGATGCAGATGGGTTGAATGAACTTGCCAAAAAACTATAAGACTATCTATCCTATTGCATCGAGATGTGGTGTGTTTGCGAAATCAGATATTCAACCTTTACTTAATGAAGGTGCTTCAAAAGAAGATATAGCTGTGTCTGTTTTACAAGCGGTTGTCAATCAAACAATAGGAGGTCTTGCACAAGGAAGACCAATTAAAGGTAAAGTTGCCTTTTTAGGGGGACCTCTTTTCTTCATGTCGGAACTTAGGAAAAGGTTTATTGAAACCCTAAAGCTAGAAGAGGATCAAGTAATATTTCCAGATGATTCCCAGTTTTTTGTAGCCATGGGGTCTGCTTTGTTGTCTAGGAAAGACACTATAAGAGCATATAAAAAATTTGTATGGTAATATCTCAAATATATATGACATTGGTAGTGAAAAGGCTGACAAATTAGACCCTTTATTTGAATCTGATAAGGATTATGTCTTATTTAAAGAGCGTCATGAAAAAAATAAAGTTGGTAGAGCAGATATAACATCGTATAATGGTAATGCTTTTTTAGGCATCGATGCAGGTTCTACAACAACCAAAGTCGTTTTAATTGATGATCAGAAACGGGTACTATTTTCTCATTATGGAAGCAATCAAGGGAAGCCTTTACAATCTACAATAGATGCTTTAACAACAATGAAAGAACAAATGAATGCAGATACTTATATCGTAGGTTCCACTGTTACTGGTTATGGTGAACATTTAGTAAAAGAAGCATTACAAATAGATCATGGTGAAATTGAAACAGTGGCACATTATAATGCTGCAGAACACTTTTTAAAGGGTGTAGATTTTGTTCTTGACATTGGTGGTCAAGACATGAAGAGCCTAAAGATTGAAGATGGTATCATTAAGTCAATCATGCTTAATGAAGCGTGTTCTTCTGGGTGTGGATCATTTATTGAAACCTTTGCTAAGTCTTTAAATATGGATATCAAGGAATTTGCAAAAGTAGGCATTAGGGCAAAACATCCAGTTGACTTAGGAACCAGGTGCACTGTTTTTATGAATTCAAAAGTGAAGCAAGCTCAAAAAAGAAGGCGCGACTGTTGGTGATATTTCTGCTGGCATATCTTTATCAGTTATTAAAAATGCTTTATACAAAGTCATTAGAATGAAATCTCCAGAAGAATTAGGGGAAAAAATTGTGGTTCAAGGTGGAACCTTTTATAATGAAGCAGTACTTAGAGGGTTGGAATTAATTATAGGAAGAGAAGTAATACGTCCAGATATTGCAGGTCTTATGGGTGCATTTGGAGCAGCTATCATTGCATGTAACAAGTATAAGGGTGAAGAATCTAAGTTAATAGATTTAGATCTGTTATCTGAATTTAGTGTTAAAAATACGCTAAGAAGATGTCAGCTTTGTGGTAACAAATGTTTAATGACTATTTCAAAGTTTTCTAATGGAAAAAGCTTTTACTCCGGAAATAGATGTGAAAGAGGAGCAGGATTAGATAAAAAATCAAATAAAGCGCCTAATATGTATGCCTATAAGTACAAAAGATTGTTTGGATATAAGCCATTGAAACAAACAGAAGCTAAAAGAGGTGTCATTGGCATACCTAGAGTGTTAAATATGTATGAAGATTATCCGTTTTGGTTTACATTCTTTACGGAGTTAGGGTATAGGGTACAGATATCCGCTAATTCGTCTAAATCAATCTATGAAAAAGGTCTTGAATCCATTCCTTCTGAGTCTGTGTGTTACCCAGGAAAACTGGTACATGGTCATTTGGAAGATTTATTAGAAAAGGGTATTAAGAAAATATTTTATCCTTCAATACCTTATAATGTAGAAGAAGATAAAGGCGCTAATAATCATTATAACTGTCCAATTGTCATTTCTTATCCAGAAACAACTTGGGCAAATATAGAAGCTTAAAAGCCGATGATGTAACCTTTTATCATCCGTTCTTACCAATAGATGATAAGAAGAGAATGTACAAGAGATTAGTAGAAGAATTATCCATGGAAAATATATCAAAAGCTGAAATAAGAATCGCTCTTGATCAGGCTTATAGTGAGCTCAATCAATATAAACTTGATGTTAAAAATAAAACATTAGAAATACTTGACTACTTAAAAGTAAACAAAGCAAAAGGAATTGTTCTTGCAGGAAGACCCTATCATCTAGATAAAGAAATTAATCATGGTATTGATGAAATGATTAATCATTATGGGTTTGCAATTCTTTGTGAAGATGGCTTTAATGATTTAGAAGAACTTGAGAGACCAATTCGTGTTGTGGATCAGTGGGTTTATCATTCAAGACTCTACAAAGCAGCTTCATATGTAGCAAAACAGAAGAACCTAGAGTTAATTCAACTTAATTCATTTGGTTGTGGTCTTGATGCTGTTACAACAGATCAAGTACAAGAGATACTCAATCAATATAACAAATTACACACGGTTATTAAGATTGATGAAATTAATAGTCTAGGAGCCGCACGAATAAGAGTAAGATCGTTAATAGCGGCAATAGAAGAAAGAGATTCAGCTAACATCATACCTGAGAGAAAGAACAATGGGTTTGAAAGAATGGTATTCACAAAAGAAATGAAGAAAAATCATACCATCTTAGTACCCCAATTGTCGCCTATCCATTTTCAGTTTTTAGAAGTTGCCCTTAAGGGCGCGGGGTATAATGTGGAATTATTACCCTCGGTTGATGCCCATGCTATAGATGAAGGCTTAAAAGTCGTTCATAATGATGCTTGTTATCCAACACTAATCACAATTGGACAGGTAATTGAAGCTCTAAAATCAGGTAAATATGACCTTAGTAATGTTTCTGTGATCATGTCTCAAACAGGTGGCGGTTGTAGAGCAACTAACTATATTTCGATGTTGAGAAAAGCTTTAAAAAGACATTAACATGGCGCAAATTCCTGTTATATCTTTTAATGTACTTGGACTTGAAGATAACCCTGGGTTTAAACTAGATGCTAAAGTACTTAGACAGATGGCCGACGGTATTTTAATGGGAGATCTTTTAATGCGAGTATTATATAAAGTAAGACCTTATGAGAAATTCAAGGGTTCAGCCAATAAACTTTATGATATATGGGTTGAAAGACTTAAGGCTTCTATAGCGAATAATGAACATAAATTTAATCAGTATGTTTATGAAATCGTAAGGGATTTTGATAATCTAGAAATACATAAAGACATGATTAAGCCTAGAGTAGGCATAGTTGGTGAAATTCTTGTTAAATTCCATCCTACTGCCAATAATGAAATTGTTGAATTATTAGAATCAGAAGGGGCAGAAGCTGTTATGCCTGATTTCTATGATTTCTTACTGTACACCCAATACAATAATATATTTAGATATGAAAAGTTATCTGGAACATTTAAAAGCATGGCAGTTAGTAAAACAGCCATAACGGGTTTAGAATATTATAGAAGACATTTAGTAAAAGCACTAAGAAAAAAGTAAACGGTTTGAACCACCAGTATCCATTCATGAGCTGGCTAAAAAAGCAAGTAATCATCTTTCTATTGGAAACCAAACGGGAGAAGGCTGGTTTTTAACAGCTGAAATGGTTGAACTAATTGAATCTGGTGTTGATAATGTATTATGTCTACAACCATTTGGATGTCTACCTAATCATATTACAGGAAAGGGCATGATAAAAGAACTAAGAAGGTCATACCCGAAATCTAATATTGTTCCTATAGACTATGACCCTGGAGCATCGGAGGTCAATCAGTTAAACAGAATAAAGCTCATGCTATCAACGGCTTTTAAGAAGATAGAAAAAGATCGAATACATAAAGAACATTATTGAATAAAAGTCCATTGGGACTTTTTTTTCTTGGAGACATGTTTTTGCTATACACATGAAATATGTTATGCTATATAAAATGCTTATACTTCATAAGAAAAAGTAAAGTTAACAATGAATATGATACAGAGGACATTCTTCAAGATATTTTTATAAAAATATACAAAAATATTTATAAAATAAATGAACAATCAAAGCTTAGGCCGTGGCTTTTATGGGGGTGGAGGTAACAAGTTTATGTTAATAATATGTGAGTATTTTTATTGCAGGAATATAGATAGTCTGATAATATTAATTTAGATGTTGTTTGATTATCATTTTACCATGATTAAAAAATAATTGGAGAACAAACAGTTTTGATTATAATCCTAGGGGGTATACAATGGAGAACAAGTTAATTCAATCATATAGAAATACAATACATAAACTAGATGGACACGGTCCACGTAGTATTAGTAGTCTAAAAAACCGCTCTAGATAACATAGACTTATATGCCAACGCAGATACCTATGGAAATGGAGAGATAATCAATAATTTTGAAGCCAAAGTAGCAGATCTACTAGGTAAAGAGAAAGCAGTATTTTTCCCTAGTGGTACAATGGCACAGCAGATAGCATTACGCATGTGGTGCGATGAAAAAGAAACTTATCGCGTAGCTTATCATCCGTTGTGCCATCTTGAGGTCTATGAAGAAGATGGATTAAAGGAATTACATCATATTGAAACGGTACTTCTCGGGGAAAAAGATCGTTTATTTACCCTAGATGATTTGAAGCAAGTAGACAAGGAAATTTCTACTCTGTTGATCGAACTACCACAGAGGGGGATTGGAGGACAATGTCCTCATTGGGAGGACTTAACCCAGATACTGGATTATTGTAAAGGAAAGGGGATAAGAACCCATTTGGATGGCGCTAGGTTATGGGAAGTGGCTCCTTATTATGACAGAGAACTAAGAGAAATATGTGCTAAGTTTGATAGTGTCTATGTATCCTTCTACAAAGGGATAGGTGGAATAGCAGGAGCCATATTAGCTGGTCCGGAAGCGTTCATGCATAAGTCTAAGGTATGGAAGAGACGACATGGCGGCGACCTAATCAGTCTATACCCCTATATCATCAGTGCAGATTACTATCTTGACCAACGATTAGATAAAATGAAGATGTATTATGAGCAGGCAAAGGAATTAGCTAGACATTTTAATCATATTAAAGGGGTCTATACGATTCCAGAGGTACCAGTTTCTAATATGTTTCATGTTCACTTCAGTGCCCACCTAACTCGGGTAGAGGAAGCACTCATCCATGTTATGGATAAGTATAATCTAGGCATCTCACCTTATGTTATGGAAACACAGGATAAGAGTCGCATGTTTGAGATGCACTTAGGCGATAGATATAGTGATACACCTAGAGAAATCATAGAAAACTGCTTCTGTGAATTGAACAAACAACTATCGTAATAAAAGAATGAGGCAATCTAATAGATCAATATATAGCCATATTTGTGTTCAAGCTACATACGCTATAAAGATGCCTCAATAAAGGAGAAAAATTTTATGTAATAGCTATAGTAGATATAGCTAGTCACATCTAAATGATAATGGGTAGGAGACTAAAGGATCTCCTACTATTATTTGCTCATTTTTCACGAAGTTTAGTCATATAATCCGTATTTAATGCAATAACCTGTTCCATCATTGTCTTAGATGGACCACCTATCACATTTCTTTTATTGACACAAGTCTCAAGAGAAATAGCGTTGTAAATATCCTCTTCAAAAACAGGGGATATAGCTTGATATTCCTCTAGGCTCATATTCTCAAGTTTTGTATTATTATTCACACAGTAGAGTACCAACTGCCCAACAATGGCATGAGCATCTCTAAATGGCACATTCTTCTTAACCAAGTAGTCAGCTGCATCAGTAGCATTGGTAAAGCCGCCACCAGCACTATCATACATGTTCTGTTTGTTAACCGTAATGGTACTTAACATCTTAGCGAAGACAGGTAGGCACATCTTAACCGTATCAATGGCATCAAAAGTTGCTTCTTTATCTTCTTGCATGTCTTTGTTATAAGCCAGTGGAAGTGCTTTCATGGTTGTTAGAAGACCAAACTGTGAACCAAATACACGACCTGCTTTTCCACGTACCAACTCAGCAATATCTGGGTTCTTCTTCTGTGGCATGATACTGCTACCAGTACTAAATGCATCGTCTAACTCGATGAATTTGAATTCATGAGAACACCAGAGGATGATTTCTTCAGAAAATCGGCTCAGGTGCATCATGAGCATGGATAAATCATTCATTAATTCTAAACAGTAATCTCTATCAGATACGGCATCAATACTGTTTAGGCATATGCTATCGAAATTGAGAAGTTCAGCTACATATTCGCGATCCAAAGGATACGTGGTTGTAGCAAGTGCACCAGCACCTAGTGGTAGAGAATTGGTACGTTTATAAGTATCTTCTAGGCGTTCCATATCCCGTTTGAGCATTTCAAAATAAGCCATAAGATGATGAGCGAAGGTAATGGGTTGAGCTTTTTGAAGATGGGTATAGCCTGGCATAATGGTGTCCAGATTATCTTTGGCGAGCTCCATTAAGACCTGTAATAGACCTCGTAATTGTTCTTGTACGACGCTTATCTCATCTTTTACATACATACGCATATCCAAGGTTACTTGATCATTACGGCTACGTCCTGTATGGAGTTTCTTAGCTACGTTACCGATACGCTCGATGAGTAATTTTTCAACATTCATGTGAATATCTTCCGCTTCTATATCAAATGCTACCTTGTTCAGTTCAATATCCACTAAAAGTTCTTCAAGACCAACCTTAATGGTATCTGCTTCTTTTTTATCAATGATCTCTTGTTTACCAAGCATGGTAACGTGAGCTATACTACCTTCTATATCCTGTTTGTATAGACGTTTATCAAATCGAATAGATGAGTTAAAATCATCTACCATGATATCTGTTGATTTTGCGAATCGTCCGCCCCAGAGTTTCATTGTCATCACTCCTTTATCATTTCTAGGATTTTATTAATCGACTGTTTCATCTAAGAATTAAGTAACAGCCATCGTAAGACATTATCTTAGGTCATAAATCGTATATACAAAATAGATTGAACTTATTGTCGCATATAAGCTCAATCTATTTTTAAATTGCTAAATACTTAAGCCGTGGCTGCTTAACATCATCGCTCTAACTTTTAATGGAAGACCGAATAAGTTAATGAAGCCTTCTGCGTCCTTATGATTGTATAATTCACCAGTTGTGAAACTAGCAATACTTTCGTTGTAAAGTGAATAAGGTGATGTTGCACCAGCTGGTTGAATGTTGCCTTTATAAAGCTTAAGCTTTACAGTTCCTGTCACTGTTTCTTGTGTACTGTCAACAAAAGCAGTTAAGCCTTCACGAAGAGGTGTGAACCATTCACCACTATATACAAGTTCTGCAAACTTCACACTCATCATCTCTTTGTAAGCTAGTGTTTGCTTATCTAAGCATAGATATTCCAGTTCACGGTGAGCATAGTAGAGTATTGTACCGCCTGGTGTCTCATAGACACCTCTTGATTTCATACCCACAACACGGTTTTCAACGATATCAATAATACCAATACCATTTTTTCCGCCAATATCATTAAGGGCTGTTAGAATTTCTGTACAATTCATGCTTCCCCATTTAATTTTGTAGGCACACCTTTGTCAAATTCAAGATCGACATAAACAGCCTTATCAGGTGCTGCTTCTGGTGTCACAGACATCTGTAAAAGTGTATCAAATTTTGGCTCTTGTTCAGGCAACTCTAGGTCAAGACCTTCATGACTTACATGCCAGATGTTACGGTCACGACTGTAGCTATTATGTTTCTTCATGGGTACTGGAATCTTATGCTTTTCACAGTAGTCAAGGGCATCTTCACGAGACCTAATATCCCATATACGCCAAGGAGCAATGATTTTTAAGTGAGGCGCTAAAGCTTTAATAGTAAGTTCAAATCGTACTTGATCGTTTCCTTTTCCAGTAGCACCGTGACAAATAGCTTCTGCACCTTCTTCTAGAGCTATGTCCACTAATCGTTTGGAGATAATGGGTCTTGCCATGGAAGTACCTAATAAGTATTTGCCCTCATAAACGGCACCTGATTTAATGGTTGGTACCACATAGTCATCTACAAAATCTTCTACCACATGTTCGATGTAGAGTTTACTGGCACCCGAGTTAAGGGCTCTTTCTTCTAGACCATCTAATTCTTTTCCTTGACCTACATCTACGCAAACTGCAATAACATCATAGTCGTAGTTTGCCTTAAGCCAATGTATAATAACAGTTGTATCAAGACCACCTGAGTATGCCAGTACAACCTTCTTCTTTCCTTGTTCTTGTGTGTTCATTATAATGACCTCCCTGCATATGTATTAACAATGTTTTTATAATTATACATTAATATTAATAAATATTCAATAGGAAAAATAAAAAAAATCGCTATGAATTTTTTTTCATAACGATTTTTTGGGTCATTTACAGAACAGGTGAAAACAATCTGGAGATGGTTTCTTTGGTTTTAATCCATTGAGAACGATTTAGGTAGATTTCTTTGGTAATTTCTCTGCAAAGAGGTATATCCTTATAAAAAGTAGCTTCTAATCGATCAGCGGCCTCTCGATCGTATATAAAAGCGTTAACCTCAAAATTAAGTTTGAAACTACGAATATCAAAATTACAGGTTCCAATGGATGCAATTTCACTATCTATGGCTATCATTTTTGTATGCAAGAAGCCATTTTCATACGTATAGACTTTTGCTCCATATTGTATAAGCTCACCAATATAGGAGTAAGTAGCCCAATAGACAAACATATGATCGGGTTTGTTAGGAATCATAATCCGAACATCTACTCCAGATACTGCAGCAATCTTAAGGGATTCCATTATGCTGTCATCAGGTATAAAGTAGGGGGTTTGAATAAGGATGGTTTTCTTAGCCGAGGCAATCATCTTAATATAGCCTTGCTTAACTTGTTCATTCTTAGAATCTGGTCCACTGGATACAATCTGCATACCAATCTTGCCATCGCTTCGGTCATATATATCCTTAAAATATTGTGATGATATATCAAAAGACTTTTTTAGAAGCTGCTCGCCAATCTAATAGGAATCGAAGTTGTAAGCCAATGACGGCACTACCACATACTTTCAAGTGTGTATCTCGCCAATAACCAAATTTCTTATTAAGTCCTAAGTACTCATCACCAACATTAAATCCCCCAATAAAACCTACTTTACCATCAATAACCACTATTTTTCTATGGTTGCGATAATTAGCTTTGGCGTTAATGAGTTTAAAACGAGATGGAAAGAACAGCGCTAACTCTATACCAGATTCTTTAATGGATTTAACAGTTTTGTTAGATATATGCCGACAACCAATATGGTCCCCTAGAAGTCTTACGATAACACCTTCCGCTGCTTTTTCCTTTAAAAGGGAATAGAGTTCTTGACTAATAGCATCATTTTTCATGATGTAGTACTCCACATGGATATGGTGTTTAGCTTTTCTTATTTCATCAAATAAGACATCAAATTTCTCTCTACCATCTGTAAGGATATCCAGATGATTATCTTGAGAGTAGAAGGAATCACTTAATTTGTTATGAAAGAGAATAAGGTCTGTATATTTTGCCATGGACAAATCATGAAATTGAAACGTATGATCCTCAAATTGTTCTCGCTGGTAATTTAGTAACGACTTATAGGTTTCTGTCTCTTCTATCGTATATTTGAATATCTTACGTTTAGATATGTTTTGAGAGAAGAGTAAGTAAAATATAAAACCTAAACCTGGTAGTAGGATCATGAAAAAAAAGCCATGCCAAGGTTGTCGCTGGTGACTTCCTTTCTAATGTAATAATAATGGCAGTAAATATTAAATTAAATAAAATAAATAAGATAAAGCTATAACTTAAAGTAAAAACAAACTCGTTCGTCATATATTACCCCCCTTAGATATTTTAAAAGTTATCATAATTTTAAATAAGAAGTTCTACTATTGTACACTAAGAAGCCCTGACAAGCAAGGGCTTTCATAGGCGCACATGTCATTACTTAATAGAATACCCTAAAACATACATGTATATTTATAAAATGTGTTGCATAAATATTAATTATAATGTATAATTATTAAAAAAGTTTAGAGGTGGTATTATGATAAAAGCAGGAATTATCGGAGCTTCAGGGTATGCAGGTCAAGAATTAATGCGATTACTCGTACAGCATCCTGAGTGTGAAATAGAAGTTATCACATCAAAAACCTATAAAAATAAGCCTTTTAATCAAATCTATGGTAATTTCATGGGTATTACAGCAAAATCTTGTGAAGAGTTTGATATGGCGCATATTGCAAAAGAAGTAGATGTGTTATTTATTGCTTTACCCCACGGGATAGCATCCAAGCAATTAACAGATGAGATACTAAAGGATACAAAAGTCATTGATCTAGGTGCGGATTATCGATTAAAGAGTCAGGAGACTTATGAAGAATGGTACGGTGTTCGTCATGGAAGCCCACAGCTATTAGAGCAGGCTGTTTATGGATTGTGTGAATTAAATCGCCATGAAATTAAGAAGTCTAATCTTATAGGTAACCCAGGTTGTTATACAACATGTAGTATTTTAACATTGGCTCCCCTAGTAAAAGAAAAAATGATTGATCCAAATTCCATCATTATTGATGCAAAATCTGGTGTGTCAGGAGCAGGTAGAGCACTTCATCTAGGTACACATTTTACAGAATGTAATGAAACGATTAAAGCATATAAAATCGCGGCACATCGTCATACACCAGAAATTGAAGAGGCATTATCCTTCCATGAGCAGGAAGTAACGTTGTCCTTTACACCTCATCTTGTGCCAATGAACCGAGGTATACTTATTACAGCATATGCTGGGTTATTGAAGGGATATACCTATGAGGAAATAAAAGCGGTCTATGAGCAGTATTATAGTAAAGAAAAATTTGTAAGATTGCTACCTGAAGGTGTTTTTCCAGAAACAAAATGGGTAAAAGGCTCCAATTACTGCGATATTAATTTCCAAATTGATGAAAGAACAGGAAGAATCGTTCTGTTAGGTGCCATTGATAACCTTGTAAAAGGTGCTGCTGGGCAAGCCATTCAGAACATGAATATAGTATTTGGTTTGGCAGAAGATACAGGTATCAACATGATACCAGCATTTCCAATTTAGGGACTAGAAGTAGGCAATAAGAAGAAGGAAGGTGGAAATATGAATATAACAAAAGGTGGCGTAACGGCCGCTAAGGGATATTTAGCAACAGGTGGTCATTGCGGTGCAAAACGTAAGAATAAGGATCTTGCACTCTTGCAAAGCATAGAACCAGCTCATATGGCAGCAGTATTTACAACCAACCAGGTGAAAGCAGCTCCAGTGCTATGGAATAAAGCTATATTTGATAGCGAAAAAGATGTAAAAGCGATTGTCATTAATAGTGGAAATGCCAATGCTTGTACAGGTGAGCAAGGAATGATTGATGCTAAGAAAATGGCAACAACTACAGCAGAAGTTTTTTAGTATTCAAGAGGATGAGGTATTAGTCGCTTCCACAGGTGTAATTGGTGTTCCACTTCCTATAGACAAAATATGTAATGGCATTCATCACTTAGCAGGGATTATGGACAGTACAACAGAAGCAGCAGATAATGCAGCTCAAGCTATATGCACAACGGATACATATAGTAAAGAGTTGGCAGTGGTTATTGAAGTAGGTGGGAAAGAGGTAACCATAGGTGGTATGGCAAAGGGCTCAGGTATGATTCACCCTAATATGGCTACCATGTTATCCTTTATTACAACAGATCTTAATATAACCCAGAAACTTTTTAGACAGGCATTAACAGAGACAGTAGATGATACCTATAACATGATATCTGTGGATGGTGATACCAGTACTAACGATATGGTCATGGCTCTTGCAAATGGGCAGGCGAATAATCCAATGATTGATTCTGCAGGCGAAGATTATGAGGTTTTTTTTAAACAAGCTCTTCATTATCTGAATGAGGCGTTGGCAAAGTTAATCGTTGCTGATGGTGAAGGTGTAACAAAATGTATTGAAGTATCTGTAAAAGGTGCTAAGAGTAAAGAAGATGCAAAGTTACTCAGTAAATCTGTGATTACATCTAATTTGGTAAAGACGGCATTCTTTGGTGAAGATGCTAACTGGGGAAGGATTCTATGTGCTATGGGTTATTCCGGTGTAACCTTTGATCCGAATAAGGTCAGCTTATCTTATACCAGCAATAAAGGTTCCATTATGCTAGTTGATGGAGGCATACCCATTTGTTTTAGTGAAGAAAAGGCTTCAGAAATTATGAGTGAGAGAAACATAGGTGTGGATATCGTTCTTCAGGAAGGGGCTTGTGAAGCTAAGGCTTGGGGTTGTGACTTGAGTTATGAATATGTACGAATCAATGGAGAATATAGGACTTGATATATTGAGGTTATTCCACAAAAAGTAAGAATGATATACAAACGCTTAATAAGGATAGGAGGTTATAGAGAGTGCAGAAATACATAGAGAAAGCCAAGGTGCTAGTTGAGGCACTGCCATATATCAAAGAGTTTGGTGGTAAGATTGTTGTGATTAAGTATGGTGGAAGTGCTATGGTGGACGAGGCCATTAAATCTTCTGTAATACAGGATATTGTATTAATGAAGTTGGTTGGATTAAGACCAGTGATTGTTCATGGTGGTGGTAAGGAGATTAGTACCATGCTTAGCAAGATTGGGAAAGAGAGTTTGTTTGTTAATGGTCTGCGAGTGACTGATCTTGAGACGGCTGAGATTGCTGAAATGGTGTTGTCTGGTAAAGTGAATAAGGATATTGTACAGTTGATTCAGAATCATGATCTTAATGCAGTTGGTATTAGTGGTAAGGATGCAAAGACTCTTAAGGTATCTAAGAAAGAGATAGACGGTTATGATGTAGGTTATGTAGGGGATATTGATCAGGTAAATACGGGACTCATTGAAACCTTGTTAAATAATGATTTTATTCCTGTTATTGCACCAGTGGGGACGGATGATAAAGGTGATACTTATAATATAAATGCGGATTATGCAGCCAGTGCAATTGCAGGAGCATTATCAGCCGAGAAACTTATTTTTCTAACGGATGTTGAAGGAATCTTACGGGATGTGAAAGATAGTTCCTCTCTGATATCTCGCATCCAAGTAAAAGATGTGCCGAGGCTCATTGAGGAAGAAGTGATTAGTGGTGGCATGATTCCTAAGGCAGAGTGTTGTGCTTGGGGAATTGAGCAAGGTGTTAAACGTGTCCATATATTAGATGGGCGTTTAGAGCACAGTGTGTTGTTGGAAGTATTTACAAAAAAAAGGTATTGGAACCATGTTCCTAAGTTAAATAGAGAAAGGAGTCGTGACGGTATGTCATCTGTTATCGGTAGAGGCGAGGAAGTATTCATGAATACCTATGCTCAGTTTCCAATTGTTTTGGAAAAGGGAGAGGGCGTTTATGTTTATGACCAAGAAGGCAATAAATATTTGGATTTTGTAGCAGGTATAGCCGTGAATGGTCTTGGGTATAACCATGAAGGTTTACAGCAAGCGTTGAAAGATCAAATAGATAAAATGACCCATTGTTCCAATCTGTATTGGAATGAACCTGCTGTGGAAGCAGCTGAGTTACTGGTTAAGTTGAGTGAACTTGATAAGATATTCTTTTGTAATAGTGGTGCAGAGGCTATTGAAGGAGCCATGAAACTGGCTAGAAAGTACGCAGGGAAATACCTTAGCCCTGATAAAAAAAATGAAATTATTACCATGAAGAATTCTTTTCATGGACGTACCTATGGTGCCATAACGGCAACAGGACAGACGAAGTATCAAAAGGGACTATCACCGTTACTACCGGGTATTAAATATTGTGAGTATAACGATATCAAGTCCTTAGAAAATGCAATTGATGAAAAAACATGTGCTGTGTTGCTAGAGCCAATACAAGGTGAAGGTGGTATTCGGCCAGCTCATAAGGCCTACCTAAAAGCTGTTTCTAATTTGTGTAAGGAAAAGGATATCCTACTTATATTGGATGAAGTACAATGTGGTGTTGGACGTACAGGCTATATGTTTGCCTATCAATTATACGGTATTAAGCCTGATATCGTAGCCCTTGCTAAGGGATTGGGAGCAGGTGTACCTATTGGCGCTGTTATGGCTTCCGAGAAAGTATCCAAAGGCTTTTGTCCAGGAGATCATGCCACAACTTATGGTGGGAATCCACTTGTCTGTGCAGGGGCAAAAGTTGTATTAGAAGTAGTAGGCCAGAAAGCTATGCTGGAACAAGTAAAGAAGCATGGTCATTACCTTAAAGCACAGCTTAAGAATTTGCAGGAGAAATATCATGATATTGTTGAGATTCGTGGACATGGCTTGATGTTGGGTATGGAGATGAATAGACCTGTTAAAGAGATAATTCTAGGATGTATGGATAAGGGATTATTATTAGTTGGTTCAGGAGAGAAAATAATAAGATTTGTCCCACCATTGATTGTAGAAGAAAAAGAGATTGATATCATGGTTACTATCTTGGAAGAGGTATTGAGTGAGATAGGATAAATAGAGGTAATACATGTTAAGATCTAGTAGAAATGTAAGTGGATATATATACGTTGAATTATGTAATGGCTATAGAGCCAGCAATTATTTAGAGTAATTCAACTTATAAAATAAAGGAAAATATATTGAACTTTAATGAACTAGGTGCGTAAATGTTAAGTTCAATATCTATAGATAGGTGGCATTTATGAAAGGAGGGATTAGGTGGATGCTTTATTAGTACTTGAAGATGGAACCATTTTATATGGTAAAAGCTTTGGCGCTAATACCACTGTTATAGGTGAATTGGTATTTAATACAGGTATGACTGGTTATACAGAGATTCTAACAGATCCTTCTTATAAGGAGCAAGTGGTCATGCTGACCTATCCACTGATTGGCAATTATGGTATTAATGATGAAGATATGGAATCCAGTCAGATTCAAGTATCAGCGCTTATTGTGAAGAGTTATGACCATATACCTAATCATTGGCAGTGTAAAGAGAATGTGCATCGTTATTTGGCTAAACACAATATTCCAGGTATATACGGAATAGATACGAGAATGCTAACGAAGAAAATTCGTACAAGAGGAACCATGAAGTGTATGGTGACCACAGAAATAGATCATCCAGAGTTACTTCAACAAGTGGTGGCGTATCAGGTCCCGACCAATGTGGTGGAACAAATATCTACGAAAACTATGGAGCATATAGAGGGCCAGGGAAAGAAAATAGGTGTTATTGATTTAGGTGTTAAGAAAGGTATCATCAAGCAGTTGAAAAACCTTGATTGTGATATCTATGTTTTTCCACAAGATACAGATGGGGAGACGCTTATGCAGTATAACCTAGATGCGGTGCTGTTTTCTAATGGACCTGGGGATCCCAAAGATGCTATTAAACCAATTGAAACGGCAAAAGCCCTTATTGGTAAATTGCCTATATGGGGTATATGTCTTGGTCATCAGATTTTAGCATTGGCTCTTGGAGGCGATACATATAAGTTGAAATTTGGTCATCGTGGCAGTAATCATCCTGTTATTGAAATAGAAACAAATAAAGTATTCATATCATCTCAGAATCATGGGTATGCTGTGGAAGAATCAAGTTTTACAACTGGGATGGTAAAGACTTTTGAGAACGTTAATGATCATACCATAGAGGGATTTAGCAATCCGGTTCAGCAGATATACACGGTACAGTTTCACCCAGAAGAAGGTCCAGGACCCGAAGATTGCCACTACATTTTCTATAAATGGCTAGAGCATATTTCGTAAGTTTAATAAATAGATTATGAAAACAATAGCAAAGTTGCTAAAACTTCCTACAGAAGACGAGGCGGAGCCTCTTTTATTGAGAAGGAGTAACTTATTATGTGAAAAAATTGTATAAAAGAAAGGGTGAGACATATGCCAAAAGACTTGACTATAAAAAAGGTATTGGTCATCGGTTCTGGACCTATTGTCATTGGGCAAGCAGCAGAATTTGACTATGCAGGAACGCAAGCATGTAAGGCTCTAAAAGAAGAAGGCGTTCAAGTAGTTCTTGTTAACAGTAATCCAGCTACCATCATGACAGATGATAATATAGCAGATAGAGTATACATACAACCCCTTACAGTTGAAGCCCTAGATTATATCATAGATAAAGAGCGACCGGATGGCATACTACCCACATTAGGTGGGCAGACAGGACTTAATATGGCTGTTGAGCTTAAGGAAGCAGGCATACTTGAGAAATACAATGTTGTATTATTGGGAACGTCTCTTGAAACCATTAAAAAAGCAGAAGACCGTGAGAGCTTTCGTAACCTTATGATTGAGATTAAGGAGCCTATACCCCAGAGTAAGATTATCTGTAATGTGGAGGATGGTATTGCTTTTTCAAAAATAATAGGATTTCCTATTATTGTACGCCCTGCATATACCTTAGGAGGGCTTGGGGGAGGTATTGCTTATGATGAAGACAGATTAAAAGATATCTTACATACAGGACTTATGCACAGCCGTATTAATCAAGTACTCATAGAGCAATCTGTTGCTGGGTGGAAAGAGATAGAATACGAAGTCATGCGTGATGGCAACGACACCTGTATTATTATCTGTAATATGGAAAACATGGACCCAGTAGGTATTCACACAGGTGATAGTATTGTTGTTGCACCTTCTCAGACCTTGACAGATAACGAGTATCATATGCTAAGAACTTCAGCTATTAAGATTATTAAAGCTTTAGAAATTGAAGGAGGCTGTAATGTACAATATGCCCTCAATCCCGAGAGTAAAGAGTACATTGTCATTGAAGTTAACCCAAGGGTTAGTCGTTCTTCAGCACTCGCATCCAAAGCAGCAGGGTATCCTATCGCCAAAATAGCTGCTAAGATAGCTGTTGGTTTACATCTTCATGAGATCGATAATGCCGTAACTAAGAAAACGAAAGCTTCATTTGAACCAGCTCTTGATTATGTGGTAACCAAGATACCTAAGTGGCCTTTTGATAAATTTGATTATGCCAATAGGAAACTAGGCACTGCCATGAAAGCTACTGGAGAAGTCATGGCGATTGATCGAACCTTTGAAAGTTCTCTATTAAAAGCAGTTATTTCACTAGAAGGTAAAGAGACTGGATTACGTAAGGAATCTTTAGAGGAACTATCGAAAGAAGCGTTGATTAAGACATTAAAAGTTGTTGATGATGAGCGCATATTTGTCTTAGCTGAAGCATTAAGAAAAGACATCACTATTGATGCCATTCATCGTATTACAGGTATTGATAAATGGTTCCTTAATAAAATAAATAATATTATTCAAGTAGAGAAAGAATTACAATCTAATCTACTCACAAGAAATCTTTTGGAAAAAGCAGAAGCATTAGGTTTTACAGATGTGGAAATTCAAGAACTGTCTAGTCAATCATATGAGATGGTAGATACCATCAGGCGTGCTCATGGTATCTATCCTGTGTATAAGATGGTAGACACTTGTGCCGCAGAATTTGAATCCCATACGCCTTACTATTATTCCACTTATGAACAAGAAGACGAGAACATCATTAGTAAACAGGAAAAAATTATGGTCATCGGTTCTGGACCTATTCGTATCGGTCAAGGTATTGAATTTGACTATTGTTCCGTTCATGCAGTATGGGCAACCCGTGAACTGGGCTATGAATCCATCATCATTAATAATAACCCCGAAACGGTTAGTACTGATTTTGATATTTCTGATAAGCTTTACTTTGAACCTCTTTTTATAGAAGATGTATTGAATGTTATTAGGAAAGAAACGCCAAAGGGTGTTATCGTACAATTTGGTGGTCAAACAGCAATTAATCTTGCTCCTAAGCTAGAGAAGAACGGTGTGCAGATTCTTGGTACTTCCGTGGATTCCATTGATGTGGCAGAAGACCGTGAACGTTTTGACAGGTTACTACATCAACTAGAGATTCCAAGACCAAAAGGTGGTTGTGTATCATCTTTAGAAGAGGCCATAAAAATAGCTAATGATATTACTTACCCTGTACTGATCCGACCTTCTTATGTTATTGGAGGAAGAGCCATGATGGTGATTGGACATGACGATGACCTCATACAGTACCTTGAAGAAGCAGCAGCTATTTCTTCTGATTATCAGGTGCTTATAGATGAATACATTGAAGGTGTAGAAGTTGAGGTCGATGCTATATCCGATGGGGAAGATGTGCTTATTCCTGGTATTATGGAGCATATTGAGCGAACAGGTGTACACTCCGGAGATAGCTTCTGTGTTTACCCACCTCAAAATCTATCGGATAATGTCATCAATATGATGACCATGTATACGAAAAAAAATTGCCAAAGCGCTAGATGTTATAGGGCTTATGAATATCCAATTCGTCGTAAGAGATGAACAGGTATATATTATTGAAGTTAATCCAAGAGCATCTAGGACAGTACCTATATTGAGTAAAGTAACAAAGATTCCAATGGTAAAGATTGCCATGGAAGTGATTCTAGGTGAAAAATTAAGAGATTTACCTTATGGTATTGATTTAGCTGGTACCAGTAGTCTTGTTGCTGTAAAAGCACCTGTATTCTCTTTTATAAAGCTAAATGATGTGGATGTAGCGTTAACGCCAGAGATGAAATCCACTGGGGAAGTCTTAGGTATTGATAGAGATTATGATAAAGCTCTCTATAAAGCCTTTGTAGGAGCAGGGTATAAGTTCTTTCATGGGGGAAATGTATTAGTTTCGATTCATGATGAAAGTAAAGATGAAGCATTACCTTATATTCAAGATCTCATAGAATTTGGATTCAAGATCCATGCAAGCGAAGGTACGCATGAGTTCCTTGTTTCTAAGGATGTCGCCAGTACACCCATAGATCCTGACGTAGAACATGTTCAAGATAAGATGAAGAAAAATGAAATTAATATGATTTTTAACATTCCTACTAAAGGTAAAGATATTAGTCGCCATGGATTCAGGTTACGTACTTATGCACAACATCTAGGGATACCTTGTTTTACATGTATGGACACACTAAGAGAATATATGAGAGTGATGTCTTTTATGCAGAAAAAACATTCCCTTAATTATGAAACCATAGATTATTACAGAAAGGCTTAACTTCTTAGACTGTCCAATCATACATTTGGTGTTCTAATAGTGCTTAGTGTTATAAGCAATTTCGTATTTTATGAGTCATTACACATAATGTGGTTCTAACTCATAATATGAAAACTATAGACAGCAAAGGATAAAAAAGTGTATGATTGAGGCAGTCTTTTGTTTTGATAGACAAAGCAAATAAACATTAAATAACGAAATATTGTATAAGAATAAACTATTAATGTGCAAAAGCATTAAGTGTTTGTAAGGCTATCTATATGCACATTAGTTGCCATGAAGGAATTATTTCATGAGCCAATGAGAGAGTAAAGATAAATTTCATGAATTTTATTGAAGAAATTATGATATAATTTAAGCAGACGTATAATTGAACGTTCATAAATACTTAGGCACAGAAAAAATAATTAAGACCGTTTTTTCTTGTGCCTTATGCAAGATGACAAAACAAATACTATATTAAGAAGTGAGGGAAAGAAAGTGTACGAGATTGTAACGAAGAAGTCGATTAACAGCCAAGTAGAACTAATGGAAGTTCACGCACCATTTACAGCTAGAAAGTGTGAACCAGGACAGTTTATTATACTTCGAGTAGACGATGAAGGCGAACGTATACCCTTAACAATCGTAGATTATAACCGTGAAGCTGGTACAGTTACCATTATTTATCAAGTAGTGGGTTATTCAACAAAGTTATTGAGTAAGTTAGAAGAAGGTGACTGCATCCATGACTTCGTAGGACCTCTTGGACAACCTACAGAGCTTAAACAGCATAAAAGAGTCTTGGGTATAGGTGGAGGTGTAGGAGCTGCACCACTGTATCCTCAACTAAAGAAATTGAAAGAAATGGGTGTCAGTGTTGATGTAATTATTGGTGGACGTAGTAACGAGTATATAATATTAGAAGATGAGTTTAAAGCTGTTTGTGACAATATCTATTTTGCTACCAATGATGGTACTAGAGGGACAAAAGGTTTTGTAACAGATGTGCTTAACAACTTAATTGAAGAAGGTAATACATATGATGAAGTCATTGCTATTGGACCTTTGATTATGATGAAAGCAGTAGTCGCTGTAACGAAACCTCTTAATATTCCAACAGGTGTATCACTGAACCCAATCATGATAGATGGTACAGGCATGTGTGGAGGTTGTCGTGTTACCGTTGGTGGTGAAACGAAGTTTGCATGTGTTGACGGACCAGACTTTGATGGTTTCTTAGTGGATTTTGATGAATGTATGCGAAGACAAGGTTATTTTAAAGAGCAAGAATCTCATGCATGTCATTTGGATAAGAAAGTAGATGTATTAGAGAAATAAATGTAAAAAGTCATGTTATAAAATATGTATATTATGTGATAGATTAGGAGGACTAATAATGCCTAACATGAGTAAAGAGAAGGTAAAGATGCAGGAACTAAGTCCTGAGGTTCGTATAACCAATTTTGAAGAAGTAACTTGTGGTTATACATTAGAAGAAGCCATGGAAGAAGCAGGTAGGTGTTTGCAATGTAAACATAAGCCTTGTGTGAACGGATGTCCAGTAGGCGTGCCAATCCCAGAATTTATACAAGCAGTAAAAGAAGGTAATATTGAAGAAGCTTATGAGATTATATCTGAAGAGAACAGATTACCTGCTATTTGCGGTCGAGTCTGTCCACAGGAATCACAATGTGAAGGTGTCTGTGTACGAGGATTAAAAGGTGAGCCAGTGGCTATCGGTCGCCTTGAACGTTTTGTAGCAGATTACTATATGGAGCACATGAAAAAAGAGGTTAAGCAACCGAAGTCTAATGGGAAACGTGTTGCCGTAGTCGGTGGGGGACCAGCAAGTCTTACATGTGCAGCAGATTTAGCTAAACGAGGATATGAAGTGACCATGTATGAAGCACTTCATGAGCTTGGTGGTGTGTTGATGTATGGTATTCCAGAATTCCGCCTACCAAAAGACCTTGTACGTGAAGAGTTAAAAAAGTGTTATTGATCTGGGTGTAAATGTAGAGAAGAATGTAGTAGTCGGTCGCTCTATTACCATTGAAGAATTATTTGAAGATGGCTTCCAAGCTGTTTTCGTTGGTAGTGGTGCAGGCTTACCAAGATTCATGAAGATAGAAGGTGAAAACCTGAATGGTGTCTATTCTGCTAATGAGTTCTTAACACGTGTTAATCTTATGAAAGCTTATGATGCAAATAGCCCAACACCTGTACGTATTGGTGAAAAAGTAGCTGTTGTTGGTGGCGGTAACGTAGCCATGGATGCTGCTAGGACAGCTAAGCGTCTTGGTGCTAAGGAAGTTAAGATTGTTTATCGAAGAAGTAAAGAGGAGCTCCCTGCAAGACAAGAAGAAGTTCATCATGCAGAAGAAGAGCAAATCATCTTCGGCTTACTGAAAAATCCATTAAAAATTCTTGGCGAAGATGGTCATGTAAAAGCTATGGAGTGCATTAAAATGGAATTAGGTGAACCTGATGAAAGTGGCAGAAGAAGACCTAAGCCTATGCCAGGAAGCGAAGAAATTATGGATGTCGATACAGTTGTTATTGCCATAGGGCAGACACCTAACCCACTACTTCGTGATACGACAGAAGATTTAGATGTTAATAAATGGGGATGTATCGTTGTTAATGAAGAAACAATGGAAACGACCATGGAGAATGTGTATGCCGGTGGTGATGCTGTAACAGGCGCTGCTACGGTAATCCTTGCCATGGGAGCAGGAAAACAAGCCGCAAAGTCCATTCATGAGAGACTGAATAAATAGTTAATAAATAATATTAAAGAAACGTATCTTATGAGAATAGGATGCGTTTTTTGGTGAATAAATAAATTCAAAATAAACAAGTATTGTTGACTATAAAGTTGTCTTATATGTGGTGATCAGTTAAGATAATTAACGTATAGAAGAATTAAGGAGTGTGAGGAATATAATATGTATACAGATAAGACACCATTAAATCAGGTTATTGGCGATAATATTTCTTTGGTATACCAACAACCTGACATGTTTTCTAAGTACCATTCGATTTATCATAGTCAGAAATATTGTGATTACTATTTTCGAGTATCGCCAAAAGAGTGTATCGAGAAGGCGAAGTATTTGGATTGTGGGTATTTTATTACTAGAGATGGGGAAATAATTGGTGGAGCGTTTCTAAAGCCTAATTATATGAGTGATTTATTTATTGTGCCACCCTATAAGGACTATAACATGTTAGCAGAACAGCTAATACAGTATTTAAAGAGTATTTCAAATAAAGGGGATTCCATTCTTTTACAGGATGTTGTAGAGGAGCATAAAGATTTCTATGAAAGTAAAGGATTTTGTGTTCAAGCAGATGGATATTGGATGACACGTCCCACAGAGTTATTGGATGTAGAATTGCCTAAGGGGTATACAACGAAGTCAATAGTAGATGATGATAAAGATGAAATTGCAAGTGTCATTATGGCTGCATATGAAGCTAATCCATCTATGATGTCAGTGGATAGCCACGAGAGTTATGTTCAGCATGTTGAGTATGTAATAAAGCACAATATGGATAATAAGGTGTTACATGACAGTTCAAGGATTGTAGTCTATGAGAAAACGAAAGAGATAGTTGGATTATGTTTACATATGGAATTTGAGAAATTACCACTCATCATGAGTTTTGTTGTAAGACCTGACCATCAAGGGATAGGTCTTGGCAGCTACTTACTGAGTCATTCTATAAGTTGCTCAAGCAAGAAATATTCAGCTACAAGGTTATATGTAGATAATCATAATGAAGCTATTGCAGTCTATGAGCATATGGGGTTTATCAAGAATAAAACGCTGAGTGATTTAACATTAATAATATAATGCTATTAATCAGTAGAGTCGGTTCTCTTTGATTAGAGTATCCAACGCATTTTATGTGTGATAAAAGTACAGACTGTAGAAAAAACCGCTAAATCACTTTTGATTTAACGGTTTCCTTTTTTATCATTTTCATTTGACGATCTAGTACACCTCTATTTCGAAGATACTAGCCCATCTAGTGTCTGTCGTATTTAAGACTCTAATACCTACATATCGAGTACTTATTTCATTAAAACTACATGTATACCAAGTATCAACCAATGAATCCATCATATTATAATCTGTACTACCTCGATCATAGCTATATACTGTTGACCAATTCTGCCCATCATTTGACACAATTACATCATACGTCGGAACTTGACCTGTACTACCATATTCCCATGCAATAGCTACTTCATTAATAGGAATAGTACTACCTAAATCAATGTATAGATCATGATTATTTTGATCTTTGGCTGTCCATCGAGTAAACAAATCATGATCAACTGCGTTAGCTGGAATTCTTTCAATATCCACACCATCATAGGTCTGAACTTCATAATTATCTATTCCTGTAGTATAGACATCCTTATTATAAGCGTGGTTAACTCGATTACCTTTAGGCGTATCCTCCCAATAATCAGCTGTTATAGAAAAATCATAACCAAATCTTTCGTAATTTAATCGATTACATGCATCGACTACACTAACAGGTCTTTCATAGTAGTAATCAAGCGTTATAATATTGACATCCCTATCACTTGGAAGTATGGAACGAGTAGCATCAGCTAACTGATATAACCTTCTTCCATCATTATTTTTTAGTGCACCATTTCTATCTCCAGCTGGTTTAGTATCGGGGCAGAACTCTATTAAATAAAATCTATTTAATTCATTTCCTTGTGAAGATGAATGCCATATACCATTTGTTGGATGAAGTTGCTCCATATGTTTTGCGGTCCAACCGTTGTTAATAGAGTTATTCCAATTATAATAGTATGTATCTATAATGTCATGGTCTCCATAACCATCATTATGAAGAAAAATAACATTTTTATTATTATCAATCATTTCTCCCAGGGTTGGCCATTCACTTGGAACAAAGCATCTTCCTTCATCATCTTTAGGTTTGGAGTAATCCCAATTATAAAGATACTCCCACAAACCAGTATTCTCGAGCCTTCCATTTATTCGATGGTATGAATCATAGGCACTAAGCCCTCCATTTAAGTTACTAACCCTTACAATAACAACTTGATTTGGGTGTGATTCAACCCAATTTTTTATATCAACTAAAACATTATCTAAATAGGCATGACCAGCTATAGCGGTTCCGTGAACTAGGTCTAAGAAATTATTGATATCTAACTCAATGTAACGTATTCCAGCATCTAATTGTTCTTCTATCTTTAAATAATGATTTTGGGATAAATCTGAAAAGTAATACAAAGATGCAGGCCAACGCCTATCCTCTTTATTATTAGCAAAAGAATTATGTGTTCCTGGTAATGTTATTTCATTAATGCGCTTATCAAGCATACCTTCAGTTATAATAAAACCACCTACATTACTTACAATAGTGTCATCAGATGCTGAATTAACTGTAAATCCTGGAAATAAACTAATTGATAAAGATATTAGTAGAATAATAAAACTTACTTGTTTAATAAATTTTCTCACCTTATCATCTCCTTATAATTTTTGTTTACTCTTCCATAACGAGCAAATTTAATAAAAGATAATATACTAATATTATGCTAGTTAAGAAAGTATGACAAAAAGATGAAACCACTTGTATTCTTTCTTAATGAATAGTAACGGTTCGAGATAGGTACCTTGACAGTGGAATGTAACTCTGCTAATATGTTAATGATAATAACTTTCATTATCATTAAAACAATATACATGCAGTGAATAATAATATACATATAAATACTGATTAGAATTGAAAGGATGATTATATGAAAAAGTTATAGTGATTTATTATTCCAATACTAGAAGTACTAATGACAGACAATTGCTAAAGGAGCAGAATGGATGATTTCTGTACGTAGAGATTATTGAATATGATGACAAAAAGTTGTCTACGTGTAAGTACAGATAAGAGGGTTGTAATGTAGGAAGAATCAAGTATTTATAAGTATTAGATATAGGAGGAGAAATAGTATGCAAAAGCAGAGAGAAAAGTTTATATTAAATAGGTTTACACCTTATATGGGCAAGAAGAAAGTACTATTGCCTTTGTCATTAATGCTGTCGGGAATATCTGCCATACTGAATGTGTTGCCGTTTGTGTTTGTATGGTACATAACACGTAATCTATTAGCAGCTCCTAGGTCCATTGATGTTGCAAATGTAGGCCGCTATGCGTGGCTTGCCTTTGGCACTGCAATAGGAGGAGTAGTAGTATATTTTTTTTGCACTTTTAAGTTCTCATCTTGCAGCCTTTCGAGTAGAGGTAGGCATGCAAAAAGTAGGAATGCAAAAAATACTATCAATGCCTCTAGGCTTTTTCGATGAGCATTCAAGTGGAAAAATACGTAAAATAGTGAACGACGGAGCTGGAACAACCCATTCATTTTTAGCACACCAGCTTCCAGATATGGCAGGTAGTCTTGTTACCCCCATTATTCTTATAGCTTTGATTTTAATTGTGGACTGGAGAATGGGCATTGCCTCACTAATACCAATTATTTTAGGCTTTATAACCATGCGATTTATGGTGAATTCTGAAGGAGAAAAATTTCAGAAAAAATATTATGATTCCTTAGAGGAAATGAGCTCTGAATCGGTAGAATATATCCGCGGGATTCCAATAGTTAAAACATTTGGTCAGAGTATATTTTCTTTTAAACGATTCTATGACAGCATTATCAAATATAAAGAGATGGTTCATGCCTATACTGTACTTTGGCAGAAACCCATGTCCTTTTACAGCACAATTATGCAGTCAGCGGCGTTCTTTCTAATTCCTATGGCTATCTTTTTAATAGGAAGAGGAGAGAATCTTCCACTTGTGCTTGCTGATTTTATCTTTTACATTTTGATATCACCAATTTTTACGATGATTTTAATGAAATCAATGCATTTTCGTCAAAATATTTTAATAGCCGAACAAGCGATTAATCGGCTGGATAACCTTATCGATTATCCCAGCATGCGTTATATTGAAAACACAAAAAATATTAAAAAATCACAGCCTTGAGTTTAAGAATGTAGTATTCTCATATAAAGGAAGCGACAAACGTGCCATCGACAATATTAGCTTTAAAGTAAACCAAGGTGAGACCATTGCTCTTGTAGGAGCTTCAGGAGGAGGTAAAACCACCATTGCAAGATTAGCTGCAAGGTTCTGGGACGTCGATGAAGGTGAAGTATTCATCGGAGGAACCAATGTGAAGGAACTATCAAAAAAAAGAATTGATGGACAATATTTCTTTCGTTTTTCAGAGTACAAAGTTGTTTAAAGATTCCTTAAGAGAGAATATAATTTTTGGAAAGGAAAACGTTACAGAGAAAGACGTGAAAAAAGCAATTAATTCCTCCCAATCAAAAGATATTATAGAAAATCTGCGTAATGGACTGGATACAGTTATAGGCTCTAAAGGAACCTATCTTTCAGGAGGCGAACAGCAAAGAATTGCACTTGCCAGGGCTATTGTAAAGAATGCTCCCATAGTACTGTTAGATGAAGCTACTGCCTTTGCAGATCCTGAAAATGAGCATTTAATCCAAAAAAGCTCTTAAAGAACTTAGTCGTTCCAAAACAACCCTTATGATTGCTCATCGACTTACAACCATACAAAATGTAGATAGAATCTTGGTTATTGACAATGGAAAAATCGCTGAGTCAGGAACACATAAGGAACTGTTGATTAAAGGTGGCGTATACAAAAAGATGTGGGATGAATACCAAAAATCAGTTGCCTGGAAAATAGGTACTAAAAATACTGTAAAAAAAGGAGGACAATATGCTTAGATATTTTAAAGATAAATATGCCATGTCTGAAAAAAGGTGCAAAAGACCTTTTAAACTCCATTATTTGGACCATCGTATTGAATATTAGCGTAATGGCTCCAGTAGTCCTAAGTTTTAAATTTTTAGATGAACATATGAGTGGACTTCTAAACGCCTCAAACAGTCACAAAGATAGTGTCTTCTACTATGTTATTATGTCGATAGCATTGTTCATTGTGATATTTGTTATCGCAAATTTTCAATACAAATCAGCTTACACTAAAATCTATGAAGAAAGTGCTAAAAGACGGATTCGTTTAGCTGAAACGCTCAGAAAACTGCCATTAGCTTTTTTTTGGCAAAAAGGATATAGCGGATTTAAGCTCAACCATCATGGAGGATGCTACACAGATAGAGACGCTCTTTTCTCATTCAGTTCCACAAATATATGCATCTATTTTAACGGTTCTAATTATGGGAGTGATGATGTTTTTTTTATAACTGGAGGATGTCTCTTGCAGTATTTTGGGTAGTACCTGTTGCAGTTTTGGTTTTTTATCTGTCAAGGAAGTTTCAAAAAAAATGAACATACAAAACTTTATAATGCTAAAAGAGACATTGCCGATAAAATTCAAGAAGGGTTGGATTCAGCTCACGAGATAAAATCGTATAATAGAGAGGACGACTTTTCTAATACGATCAACTTCAAATTAGATAATTATGAAAAGCATATGATTAAAGGAGAGCTTATGATAGGGGCATTTATGAACCTGTCTTATATACTCCTAAAGCTTGGGCTACCTAGTGTTATCTTGTGCGGAGCTTATCTTTTAGGGGCAGGTTCTATCACTATATTTACTTACCTTGTTTTTCTGGTAGTGACAGCACGTATATACAATCCCATAATGGATGTAATGAATCATTTTGCACTGTTGGTTTATCTAAATGTCCGTATTCAGCGCATGAAGGAAATGGATAAAATGCCAAGACAGGAGGGCAAAACAGAATTCTATCCTAAAAATTATGATATTCAATTTAAGGGTGTGGATTTCTCTTATGAAGACGGTGTTCAAACACTAAAAAAAATGTTAGCTTTACTGCAAAGCAAGGTCAGGTGACTGCTCTTGTAGGTCCTTCAGGTGGAGGTAAGAGTACGGTAGCCAAGCTGGCTGCACGATTCTGGGATATAGACAAAGGTGGCATCACCTTGGGTGGAGAAGACATTTCCAAGGTGGATCCTGAAATCTTACTGGGTAACTATTCCATTGTTTTTCAGGATGTTACACTTTTTAATTCAAGTGTTATGGATAATATTCGTCTTGGTAAAAAAGAAGCTTCGGATGAAGAAGTCATTGAGGCGGCAAAGCACGCCAGATGCGATGACTTTATTCGAAGGCTCCCTCAGGGATATGATACCTTGATTGGAGAAAATGGAGAAAAAAAATTATCAGGAGGAGAAAGACAGCGTATATCCATAGCCAGAGCAATACTAAAAGATGCTCCCATTATCCTTCTTGATGAAGCTACAGCATCTCTTGATACGGAAAATGAGAGTAAAATCCAAAGTGCACTGAGCGAGCTCATAAAAAAACAAGACTGTTTTGATTATTGCTCATCGTATGAGGACCGTTTCAGGTGCTGATAAAATTATTGTGATCAAAGACGGTGCTATCGCAGAAACAGGAACACCTATGGAACTAAAAGAAAAACAAGGGGTTTTTGCATCTATGTTGAAAACCCAATATCAAAATATATCATAACCTGTATGAGATATATACATCATTAAGAAATGAATTTTTTACGCACAACATGTTGACTTTTATGGTAATTGAATTCAACATGTTGTGCTAATTACTGATGGAGGAGGATATCATGATGGATAAAGCATTTACCCTTTTTGATATTTTTTCTGATATAATAGATTTGAGAGTAACATAATGAAGAAAAAAAATATGTACTATAAAAAAAATATAATTAAGAATTATGGAGAAAAAATATGAATTGTAAAAAAATATCATTATCTATTATTAGTCAGTACCATCGCTATCATTATTATCATTATATTTTTATCGCCAATGTTTAAAAAGAATATGAGATTACCTGATTACTATCAGCAAGATTTTGAAGAAGCTGTCGTCGTACAGATTTTAGATGAGGAATTAAGTAGTGATAAGGTTATACATGGCTTAGTCAATGGTCGTCAAGAAGCAGTTCTAAAAGTGAAAACAGGTAAATATGCTGGTGAAATTTATAAAAGCATTAATGTTCTTGACCAAGCTCACAATGTATTGCTCCAAGAAGGACTTGATGTGATAGTAGGTATTCGCGAAGCCGAAGATGGACCTAGGGTCTGGGTATATAATTATAAGCGAACCAATTATCTCTATATTCTTGGAGGAATATTTTTGCTATGTTTACTCTATTTTGGTGGCAAAAATGGGCTTAATTCCATTGTGGCACTATTGTTTACAGCTACACTTTTTTATTTTTTGTTCTGCTGCCTCTGATTTTTTCGAGGTTACGATACAATCTTTTTTTTCTATTTTATGCGCCGTCGTTTCACTAGTAGTATCCTTCTTATTAATTGGCGGTTTCGAGAAAAAAAACATTAGTAGCTATACTAGGAACATTTTGTGGAATTATTGTAGCTGGTATTGTATCCTATATTTTTAGTAGGTTAACGCATATTACCGGTGTTCACTTAGATAAAGGAACTCAGTTGGTATATGTGGCATTGGATTACGGTATTAAAATAAAAGGACTGATGTTTGCATCTATTCTAATCGGCTCATTAGGAGCTGTTATGGATGTGGCCATGTCCATTTCGTCATCCATGTATGAGATTTGTTCATTAGATAATAGTATCACCTTCAAATCCTTATACAATAAAGGAATGAACATTGGTAAAGATATAATGGGCACTATGGCAAATACATTGATTTTAGCGTTTATGGGAGGTTCCTTTAGTTTAATACTCCTTATGTGGGGTTATAACATGGATTATCGACAGATGGCTAATTTACCATTTCTCTCTGTTGAATTGATTCAAGGGCTAGCCGGCAGTATTGGTATAGTTCTTACTGTACCTTTTACAGCATTGATGGCTGGTTTCTTATATAAAAAACATCGTTAGGATGTCGAGAATCACCGAAAATTGTCAAAAATTGAAGGTGGCAATTGATTTTACATAAAATTTTCAATTAAATAATGCTAAACCATTATCTTTATGATATTCTGTAATTAGAGTATAAGGATGCTGTTAAAATAAATTATATTGCATGAGATATAATTTAATAGCGATTACTCTGAAAAAAAATTGTGGGAGGTCAAATGATGGTTAAAAACAAAAAACTTGCTTTAATCCTAATGTTAGTGTTGATCATTTCATCACTACCATTAACCGCTTTTGCGAAGACTTATGACGTTAAGAAAGGCGACGTACTATGGAAGATTGCTAAGAAGTATGATATTGATTACAAAAAAAACTTGCCGAGTATAATCATCTAGAAAATCCAGATTTAATTTTTGAAGGTCAGAAGTTGGAAATTCCTGAAGGGGATGCTGCAAATAAGCAGATTACAATTTTAGGTACAGCTGACTTGCATGGTCGTATTTATGCGTATGAATATGCCATTGATTCAGTAGATAAAGACGCTGGTCTTGCTAAGATACAGACTATTCTAAAACGTGAACGGGAAAAAAGATCCTAATGCTTTGGTAATGGATGTAGGAGACACCATTCAAGATAACAGTGCAGAATTATTTAATGATTTACCTGTTCATCCAATGGTTCAAGCAATGAACGAAATGAAATTTGATGTCTGGGCGATTGGTAATCATGAATTCAACTTTGAAAAATCATTAATTGACCGAAACATCGCAGCTTTTAATGGTGCTGTGCTTTCAGCTAACATCTACAAAGAAGGAACAGAAGAGCGGTATGTTGATGGTTGGGAAATTTTTGAAATAGACGGTGTTCGTGTAGCTGTTATCGGTATGATTCCACCGAATATACCTGTTTGGGAAGCCAGCGCACCAAGTCACTTCCAAGGTCTAGTCTTTACAGATGTAGCAGAAGAAACGGGTAAGGCTATTAAAGAGCTTGAAGGTAAGTACGATGTTTTAGTGGGTGCATATCACTTAGGACCAGATGGACAGTATGGTTACGATGGTATTGAAGCTATTGCAGACAAGTTTCCGCAATTTGATGTTATCTTTGGCGGACATGCTCATTCGAAATACCAAAATGAAGTCAACGGAGTGAAGCTTATAGAGCCAGGCAAATACGGCTGGGCTTTAGCAAAAGCCAAGATTGACATAAAAGAGACAGATGATGGTTATGAGGTTGTAGCAGTTAACACGGAGAATCTTGAAACCTATAATGAAAGTGAAGATCAAGGCATAATGGATACATTTGCTTTCGTACATAATAAATCAGTAGAAGACGCGAATACTGTTGTTGGAACCATTGCAGAAGATTTCGTGAAAAAATGTGGACTATATTACAAAAGAAGCTAGTGTAACAACTATGCCAACAACACAAATAGAAGATACGGCCCTCATTGACTTAATTAATGATGTACAAATGTTCTATACAAAAGCATCCATCTCGTCTGCAGCAGCATTTAAATCAGACATGAATCTTATAAAAGGCGATTTCAAGAAAAAAAAGATGTTGCTAATATTTATAAATACCCAAATACCCTAATAGGTGTTAATATTACCGGTGCTAACTTAAAAGCTTACATGGAGTGGTCAGCAAGCTATTATAATACCTATACACCAGGTGATGTAACAGTAAGTTTTGATCCAAATGTCCGTGGCTACAATTATGATATGTTTGCAGGTGTAACTTATGATATTGATATTACTGAGCCTGCTGGTAGTCGTATTACCAACTTAAAGCTAGATGGAAAAGAGATTGCTGATGATCAAACGTATAAATTAGCTGTAAATAATTATCGATTTGGTACTTTAACAAGTAATGGTTGGGTAACCGATGATGATAAATACTATGATTCTTATGATTTGATGCAGGATGCAGGTCGTATTCGTGACTTAATTATTAAGTATATTCGAGAAGAAAAAAGATGGCATTGCAGCACCAGTGGTGGATAATAACTGGAAGTTAATTGGTGCAGATTTGAATCATCCATTAAAAGAGGATATCTATACAATGATTAAAGATGGCACGATTACCATTCCTACATCTGAAGATGGTCGAACACGTAATGTTAAGGCTGTTAATGTCTATGACTTAATAAAAGAAGGCAAGTTAGAAGGGTATACACCACTAACCATCCTTCACACAAATGATATGCACGGTTTCTTCATTGAAGGTAAATATGATGGTATGGGTGCAGCTAAATTAGCAACCTTTGTAAAACAAATGCGAGAAGCCAATCCAAACACCCTTTATATTGATGCAGGTGATGCCTTACAAGGTCATAATCTCGTAACCTTATCAGAAGGTGAAGAAGGTGTAAAGATTCTAAATGCTTTAGGTATTGATGCTATGGCAGCAGGTAATCATGAATTTGATTATGGCTCAGAGCAGATGGTAAAGCTTGCTGGAATGCTTGAGTTTCCAATGCTTGCTGCAAACGTTGTAAAAGAAGATGATTCGTTATTACTGGAAGATTATGTAATCCTTAACGCTGGTGAGTTAAAAGTGGGTGTTTTTGGTTTGGCAACACCAGAGACAACTTTTAAATCGCATCCTGATAACACAGCAGGGTTAACGTTCTTAGATATCTATGAAACATCTGAAAAAATGGTTGAAAAACTAAAAGAAGAAGATGTTGATATCATTATTGCTGCTGCTCACATTGGTGATGAAGGTGAATATACCACAGAGCAATTAGCTGAAAAGGTAGTGGGAATTGATGTTATCGTGGATGGTCATTCACACTCAACCTATGACTTTGGTCAATTGATCAATAATACCTTAATTGTGAGTACTGGTGAAAAAACTAAAAATGTTGGAGTCGTTGAATTAGCCATAAAAGAGGGTGCAATTGTATCCAAACATGCAAGATTGTTTACTAAGGAACAAGCATCAGCATTAGAAGACAATGAAAAGATGAGTGGAATTGTTGCAGAAATCAAAGGGGCTAATGATGTTATCACAGAAGAAATTGTGGCTGAATCACCATTTGAACTTATTGGTGAAAAACCATTGGTTAGAACAGGCGAGACCAATTTAGGTAACCTATTAGCAGAAGCTTTACTCGATATCTCAAAAGCAGATGTTGCATTAACCAATGGCGGCGGTATCCGTTCATCAATAGATGTAGGTCCTGTAACAAAAGGAGAAGTTCTAACTGTATTACCATATGGAAATACGGTAAGAGTTATTGAAGTAACAGGAGCAGATATTGTTGCAGCCATTGAAAATGGTGTTGATTCTTATCCAGAAGCTAAAGGGGCATTTCCCCATATCGCTGGTATGACTGTTACCTTTGATCCATCAAAAGAAGCAGGTAATCGCGTTGTTGAGTTAATGATTAGTGGAAAGCCTGTAGATAAGACGAAGACTTATACCCTTGTAACCAATGATTTCCTTGTTTCAGGAGGGGACGGTTATAGCATGTTCAAAGGTAAAAAAGTCGTTGCTGAATTTGGTGCTATGGATGAAATAATGATTGATTATATGAACAAGCATGGTTTTGATAAAGCAGTAGAAGATGATCGTATTAAAGATATTTCAAAAGCAGTGAGTATATTGTTTTCACAGATCGCTGCATAATAGAAACTTTTTAACAATAATGAAGTGGGATACCTATCCCACTTCATTATTGTGTTTAATCTATAACCATATACAATACCTACAGCATTTGACAATGTAATATACTATTCTTCTAGTCGATAATGCTTATAATAAGTAATCACCTAGAAATTGCCATTGTATGAGCCTTATTAAAGAAGGTCCTTTCCTGTTCACTCTGCATTTAATACGCAGTAATCTCAAATTATCAATGTAGTCATTTATCTTTCCATTCTTTTACTGCTTTATCTAAGCCATTTACTTTATATAGGATATGGCTAACTTTCATAACAATTCCTCGAAATGAGTATCATTATCAATATTTCTGCTATATATGCCAATGATTGCAAGCGAAGTTATCCAATAATTTTTTCTTAATGGAGTCATTATAATTCCTTGTGGAGTTGAAAATGATTATCAAATTCAATAAACTAATAAAGTCGATTATTTGATGTGTAAGGGAGGAGAAAAAAATGATTGGTTCCATTAAGAGATTAGTAAAACTTACAGGAGCGCATAGTCAGCAATTTATTAGATCAATTTTTTATGCCATTCTTAGTGTTTTACTTAGTTTTGTTCCGTTTTATTGTATCTACAAGGTTGTTATTTTATTAAGTCAACATTCAACCAATGTCAATAAGGTACTTATCTATGGAGGTATAAGTATTGTGTCAATCGTACTTCGATATGTTTTCTTTGGATTATCAACGGTTATATCCCATAAAGCTGCTTATCAGATATTATATGATTTGAGATTAAGGATAGCAAACAAGTTAACAAGAGTATCACTTGGGTATTTTACCAGTAGTCATTCAGGAGATATCAAGAAAATTATGGTTGATGATGTGGAAAAGTTAGAACAGTTCTTAGCTCATAATGTTCCAGAAGTAACGAGTAATGTAGCTAGCTTAGTACTTCTCACCATATATTTATTTATATTAGACTGGAGGATGGCACTTGCTACCCTTGCTGTTGTTCCTATAAGTATGATAGCCATGCGTGTAATGATGATCGGACAAGAAGAGAAAATGAGTAAATTTCATTATGCCATGAGTAATATGAACACTAATATTGTAGAGTATATTAGAGGAATGCATGTTATTAAGGTCTTTAACAATTCCATTAATTCTTTTGGGAAATATCGCAACTCTGTTAACGATTACAATACCCATGTTTTAAATTGGTATAAAAGCTGCTGGCCATATATGGCGATTTACTTTGTTGTTTTAGGTTCCAGTATTATGTTTGTTTTACCCATAGGTTCTTATCTCTATATCAATGGATTACTTAGTTTGTCCAAGTTGATTTTGTTTCTAATAATCTGTTTTGTATTTACCACACCTTTGATTAAGCTTTTTGATTTTAGCGAAGGTATGCAAATTATAGCAGAAAATGAGAGATGCATTAGTGAGTTATTATCCATGGAAGAACTATCATCATCTAATAATCAGGTTCAGATTAATGACTATTCTGTAACACTGAGTAATGTAAGTTTTGGTTATACCGATCAAATGGTACTTAAGAAGGTTAATATGCATGCAAAGCAAGGTGAAATGACTGCTTTAGTCGGTCCTTCTGGTGGAGGTAAAAGCACAATTGCTAAGCTCATACCAAGATTCTGGGATGTTCAAAAAGGGGATATTCAAATAGGTAATACGCCTATTAAACAGATACCTATCGAGCAGTTGATGGATACCATAAGTTTTGTTTTTCAAGATGTATTTCTATTTCATCTATCCATCAAGGATAATATAAGACTAGGAAAACCAAATGCATCTGATGAAGACATTGTAGAAGCCAGCAGGGCGGCTAGATGCCATGAATTTATTAGTGATTTAAAGAATGGTTATGATACAGTAATCGGTGAAGCAGGGATTAACCTAAGTGGTGGAGAGAGGCAGAGAGTATCTTTAGCAAGAGCGATACTAAAGGATTCTCCTATCATTATATTAGATGAAGCAACGGCTTTTTCTGATCCTGAAAATGAAGACATGATTCAGGAAGCATTGTTGAAATTAGTACAAAATAAGACCGTTATAACTATTGCTCATCGTTTATCAACAATTGTAGATGCCAATAATATCTACTTGATTGACGATGGAAAAGTTTTTTCTTCTGGTAACCATAAAGAATTAATTGGTAAAAGTCAACTATACAAAAAAAATGTGGGACGCCCATACAGATGCAAATGACTGGGAGTTTGATGTGAAAGGAGGCCATAAGTATGATAAAAATAATACACAAGCTATTTAAGATTTCAGGGGATAAAAAAAAGTAGGCTAAGAAAAGCGATTTTATTACAGTTATTGGATAGTATACTAGCATCCATACCTTTTGGAATTTTATACTTTGCACTAAAGGATTTGGTAGAGTATACCATTACAATGCCATTAATTATTAAGTACGGCGTATTACTAGGTGTGAGTGTACTTATACGAATCCTTTTAAATTATGGTATTTATGTCCTTCAAAGTGCAGCAGGCTATGAAATGATGCGTGATAAACGAATTGAAATAGGGGATCATCTCAGAAAGATGTCAATGGGTTATTTTACAGAAGATACAACTGGGGATCTGCTTGCAACATTGACCACAGAATTAAGCTTCGTAGAGATGTACTGTATGAGTTTATTATCAAAAATAGTAGGAGGAATTACATTAACTTTTGTTAGTTTCTTGGTTCTACTTATTGTCGATTGGAGGCTAGCCCTCATTGCAGTAGGCACATATCCTATAGCCTATTATTTCTATAATAAAACTGTCAAATCTTTTAAAAAGCTTGGGAATAAAAGACAGTCAGCACAAACCCAATTAATTGCTAGTGTGATGGAGTATGTACAAGGAATCCATATCATCAAAGCCTTTAATACTGTAGGCATTATGTTTGATAAACTAAAACATACATTAAATGATCATCAAGATAAATTTCTAAGGTATGAAATGGATGCTGCTCCAAGTGTGGTTTTATTTCAAGGCTTAATAAGACTTGGAAGTGGACTGGTTCTACTATGTGGTTCCTATTTTGTCCTAACAGGCATCATGAATTTTAATGCATTTTTGCTTTTTTTTAGTTATTAGTTTAAAGTTTTATGAGCCTATAGAAGTACTATCGGTTAATTATGGCATTCTCAAAATTATGGATGTGTCATTGGATAAGATTCAAGGTATTATTGATGAAGATGAATTAAGTGAACCTATTATAGATAAGCAACCTAATGATTACACGATTCAATTCAAAAAATGTAGATTTCTCCTATCAAGAAAAAGCTACATTAAGAAATATTAACCTCACTATTCCACAAAACAAAATGACGGCTATTGTAGGTCCATCGGGCAGTGGAAAAACAACATTAACCAGTTTAATTGCAAGATTTTGGGATGTTCAAAAGGGGAAAATAACCATTGGCGGTGTGGATATAAAAGACATGAAATATAGTACGTTATTATCATTAATCAGTGTGGTTTTTCAAGATGTCTATTTATTTCAAGATACAGTATATAATAACATTAAATTTGGTAATGAGGGTGCAACGAAGGCTCAAGTTATAGAAGCGGCTAAGAAGGCCAATTGTCATGACTTTATTCTAAAAAAAATGGAAAAAAAAGGATACGACAGTATGATTGGAGAAGGAGGTAGTACGCTATCCGGTGGTGAAAAAACAAAGAATTTCCATAGCTAGAGCTATTCTTAAGGATGCCCCGATCATCCTGCTGGATGAAGCTACAGCTAGTGTTGATCCAGAGAATGAAAAACAATTGCAGGAAGCTATTAGCAGGCTTATCACCAATAAAACGCTTGTTATTATTGCTCATAAATTATCCCATATTAAGAATGCAGATCAGATTATTGTGATGGATAATGGTCAGGTAGTGCAAAATGGAACACATGATACACTATTACAGGAAGATGGTGTTTACTATAATTTTTGGGCAAAGAGACAGAAGGCTTTGAACTTCAAGTTGTAAGGAGGTGTTAGCAATAGGTAAAATCATTTTTGAAAAACTGTTATCAAAAGTAATGCTGCTATTTGTTATAACATTTATAGCTTTTATCTTAATGAATATATCAAGAGTAGACCCTGCTGAAAGCTATGTACGGCGTCATGCAACAATACCCGATGAAGCAGTGATTAATCAATTGAGAGAAGAGATGGGACTTAATAAACCCATTGCTGTTCAATATGTGGATTGGCTAAAAAAAACATAGTCCAATTAGACTTTGGTATCTCACTGGTAACAGGTAAACCAGTAGAAGAGGATATAGCATTGTACATAAAACCAACATTGCTTATAGTGGGTATTAGTTTGGTGATTATTATCATTATGTCAACACTATTTGGTATTCTTTCAGCCGTTTATGAAAATACAGTTATAGATAAAATAATTAAAATTATGAGTGTCATTGGTGTTTCTGTGCCTAATTTTTGGGTTGGATATATACTATTATACCTATTCGCATTAAAGCTTCACCTGTTTCCAAGCATAAGTGAAGTGAGTTTAAGGGGAGCGTTTTTACCTGCAATAACCATGGCATTAGTCCCCATAAGCCATTATTGTCGACTGCTAAGAGCTAACATGATTCAAGAATTAAGAAAAGAATACATTATAAATTGTTATGCCAAAGGTATCAAAAGAACAAGAATCATTATGATACATGCTTTTAAAAATGCTATTCAATCAGTGATACCTCTGTTTTTTTCAGAACATTGGTTATCTAATCAGTGGTTCAGCAGTAATTGAAGCAGTATTTTCTTGGCCTGGGCTGGGTATGTATACTTTACATGCTATTGTTGATCGAGATTTCCCAGTCGTAGTTGCCTTTATTATGCTATCTGCTATTATTTTCTCTATTACGAGTATTATGGCAGAAGTAATCGCAATCAACATGAACAAGAGACTTATGGAGAATAGTTATGAATAAAAAATGGTTAATAAGTATATGTTTAGTAAGCGTTATAGTATTAATAGCCATATTGGCACCTGCTATAGCCCCACATGATCCCTATGAAAATAATATTGCAAGAAGACTTGAATCTAGTAGTAGGGAATATCTTTGCGGAACAGATGAGCTAGGCAGATGTGTTTTATCAAGGCTGATATATGGAACAAGAAATACCTTGCAGATTGCATTGGTTGTCATACTTTTAGCTTCTTCTTTGGGCATAACATTTGGGTGTGTTGCAGGTTATGTAGGAGGTCGAATAGATAAGGGTTTGATGATTGTATTTGATCTATTTATGGCATTTCCACCCTTTGTTTATGTAATGGTTTTAATTGGTCTTATGGGTAATGACAGACTCAATCTTATTCTATCAATGACCATGTTTACATGGGTTATATCAACCAAAATGGTTCGAAGCAAAGTAAGAATTGAAAAACAAAAAAGAGTATGTGGGGAGTGCAAGGATATATGGAACTTCCCACTGTTATATTATCATCAAGCATATATTGCCCAACATCATAAAACCTTTAATTGTATTTTTTAGTACCCAGATGGGAGACATCATCTTATTAATATCAGGTTTTTCTTTTCTTGGTTTAGGTATGTCAGCAGATATTCCTGAATGGGGGACCATGATAAGTACAGCTAAGAATGCCATATATTCAAGCCCTTTACTCATGGTTTATCCTGGTATATGCATATTTCTATCTGTGTTTGCATGTAATGCTTTAGCTGAAAATATGCAGGAGAAAGTTGAGGGTTAAGGATGAGCAGAATGAGGATTAAAAATCTGTACGTAAAGCATAAAGATAAATACATTCTACAGGATATTTCTTTTCAGATAGAAAAAAAATAAGGTCCTTGGTATAACGGGTGAAAGTGGAGGAGGGAAGAGTATACTATCAAAGGCTTTGTTAAGGTTATTACCAGAAGATACATTCCATATATCAGGCGCTATAGATATAGAAGAAATAGATATCATGACCATGAGCCAAAAACAATTAAGGATCATAAGAGGGCGTGATATTGGTATCATTTTTCAAAATCCTATGACAGCCTTTAATCCAATCATAAAAATAGGTAAGCAAATGATTGAGACAATTCTTTCTCATGAGAAAATATCCAAAAAGGATGCCAAACATAGAGTGATAAATACTTTAGAGAAATTTCATTTAATGGAAGTAAGTAGAATAATGAACAGTTACCCTTATCAATTAAGTGGTGGCATGATGCAGCGTGTTGTTATTGCCAATATCATGCTGCTTAAGCCAGGTATTTTAATTGCAGATGAACCCACTACAGGATTAGATCAAGTGACCAAGGAAGCAATTATTAGTGAATTAATGACAATAAAAGAAGCTTATCAATCATCTTTAGTGTTAGTATCCCATGATTATAAGGTATTAGAAGATATCTGTGATGAGATATTGGTAATGAAAGATGGACGAGTAGTGGAGTATGGGGAGAGGGATTATATAGTACATAAAAGCAATGATGTTTATGTAAGAAAATTATTTGATAGTAAGGTAGTTATCAAAGATGGAGTGATTGATCATTTTAGAAATAGTCAATGTAAGTAAGCGTTATGGTAAAAGTAATGTATTAAAAGATATATCGTTACATATAGAAACAGGTAAAATATATAGCTTCTTAAGTGAAAGCGGCAGTGGTAAAAGTACATTAGGGAGGATTATATCAGGCCTGGAACGTCCGGATTCAGGGTATGTTATGTTTAATGGTATCAATATGAGAACCAATGCTTCGAAAAAACGTTGGAGAAAGGACATAGCCTTAGTCTTTCAAGATGCATATAGTTCACTTAATCCAAGATGGACAGTGAGTAAGTCTATACAAGAACCCATTAATAATTTCTTAGATTTAAAAAAGGAAGAAAGAAAAAAGCGTGTGAAAGACTTAATAGGGGCAGTAGGCTTGAGTAAAGATGATATGGATAAATATCCTTCTGAACTTAGTGGTGGTCAACAAAAAAGAGTGGCAATTGCAAGAGCTATATCCTGCAACCCACAGTTCATCATTTTTGATGAATCCATATCTGGCTTAGATATTGACACTAAAAATAATCTATTGTATTTACTAATGCAAGTTCAAAGTCGTTCTCAGATGACACTTATTTTTATCACCCATGATTTAGAGATGGCTGATGCTATCTCAGATAAGATCATTATAATCAATAACGGAAAAATAGAGGAGAAATAAAATGATAAAAAAAACATATTATGTATGTAATCTTAGTAGCTATATTATTCGTTGGATGCACAAGCACAACGAAGGATAATAAAACAATTACAAATGCATCGAAAACAGAATCTAATCATACCAACAATCAAGGTATAGTAGAAGAAAGCATATTAACCATAGGCTATGGAATTGATATTGAAGGGCTTAATACATATAATGCTATAGAAACAAAGCATAATGCCCTTTCAATTATGTATGATAATCTTTTCCATTACAATAAGGGCAATATTGAACCAGGTCTAGCGCTATCTTATAAGATGAGTGAGGATGGTACCAAGTATACATTGAAGTTAAGAGAAGGGGTTACATTCTCTGATGGAACATTATTTAATGCTGATGTGGTTAAAATTAACTAGGATATGTTGAAAAAGAATGAAATGTTTAGTTGGTTTGGTGTTCTATCCAATCTAAAAGAAATAAAAGTACTAAGTGACTATGAAATAGAATTAATCTATAACCATCCCTATAAACCAGCACTTCAAGAGTTATGTATGTATCAGCCATTATCTATGGTATCACCAAAAATTATGACAGAAGATAATATGGTAGGGATGGTAGGAACAGGTCCTTATATATTAGAAAGCTATAAAAAGATAGGGAATATATTTTCCATAGAAATACCAATTATTGGGGTGAACAACCTGTATATGATAAACTTGTACTTAAGATAATAGCCAACCCTGATGCAATGGTTATGGCATTAAAAAACGGTGAGATTGATATGGTTGTTGGAGCTGATTTTATAACCCTGGATGCTTTTAATGAAATGAAAAAGGATGAAAATTTTACATGCATGGTTTCAGATACAGTACTTAAAACAAGGAATTTAACATTGAATTCTCATTCAAGCATATTACAAGATAAAGAGGTACGATTAGCTGTATATCATGCTATTAATAAAGACGAATTTGTTCAGTCCTTATTATATGGTTTAGAAGACAAAGCTGATAGTATACTTCATAAAGACTTACCATTTTGTAATGTGGAGATGAAAGGTTATGCCTATGATATAGAAAAATCAAAGAACCTATTAGAAAAAGCTGGTTGGGTTTTACCGGATGGCAAAATAATTAGAGAGAAAAATGGTGAATCATTAAAATTAACATTAATTTATCCAACGGATTTTATTATGAATGATAGTATTGCTCAAGCCATAAAAGGTATATGCGTGAAATCGGTATGGATGTAGAATTAAAAGGAAATGAGATGATGACTTGGTATGCAGAGTGCATTGGTGGAGAGTTTGATATGTGTCTAGAAAACACTTATGGTATACCTTATGACCCTTATAATATATTAGGAATCATGATAGAAGCTCATCATTTAGTAAAGCCATAGAACTGTTGGATTCAAAGAAGGATATTGATACTAATATCTACACCGTATTAACATCCCATTCTGATGAAGAAATCCAAAAAAGCATTTGAATATGTGTTAAATACTGTTAATAATGAAGTTGCATATGTACCATTATCCTATCAAAAGGATTATGTCATATACAATAATAAAAAAAATAAAAGCCTATACATTTGGCGGATTAACTGAAATGATTGAAACATTAAATGTAAAATAAAGCTTTAAAAGCATAGTCAGAAGGAGTATAATTGATAATGATTATTATTAAGCTATACTCTGGAGGCTATTATGAAGGAAGATTGCATGGTCATTACGACGGATGATGTTATGAATTATTATGTAGAAAATACAAATCTGTTATATAACTATAATAACATGATTTATTCTTATATATTTAAAGAAGAGTTTGGTAAGGGTAGTATTGAGAGAATAATCATTAACAGTGATATTGAAATATGGCTTATGGATTATTGCTTTAAGTCGGATATTATTATGCTCTATGATATGCCAGAAGACTATTTTGAAATAGCTTGTTGTACATATGGTGTAATGGAGCATTATGAAAAAAATATGAATAAGACAATATCTTTTAGTACAAGTAAAATATCTGTATTTGCTAAGAAAAATGCATCAGGGCATGTGAAGTATTTAAAGAATACACCCTATAAGGGGGTCGCTATTATAACCAACAAACAATATATAAGTAAAAAACTAAATGGTTATTGTGAAGACAATATTTATTGGTGGCATAATAGGTCTGAAGAATGGTTAAACCAGCTCTATATGGGACGACCAACTACTTTAAAAGAGCTGAATATCATCGATGATATTGTTCATTGTGAATTACCCCATCCATTACGTCTCATGTATCTTGAGGCAAAAGCAGGTGAGTTCATTACCCTTAAGTTTAATGATTTAAATAGAGGAATCCAAAAAAAATGAAGTAGTTTGCCTGAGTGAATATGATATACAAAGAATCAATATGACGAAAAATATATTGTATGAGCATATGATTAATCCGCCATCCATTACTGAACTTGCTAAAACAGTGGGCCTAAATAGTACAAAACTGAAAAAAGGTTTTAAACTTGTCTATAATAACACAATATTTGGTTTTCTCAGAGATATAAGATTAGAGCGTGCCAAGACATTATTATTTAATGAAGATATGACGATTGCGGATATCGCTAATCAGGTAGGCTATTCTAATCCCAGTAAGTTTTCAAAAGCATTTAAAAAAAATAAATATGGACTTAATCCAAAAGAAGTGAGAAAGCGATAAGATTTTCCTAGAGGATATAAGAGGGCTGCCAAAATGTATTTTGAGCAGCCCCTTTGGATAGATGGTGCTTATTCCACCCATCTTTATAACAGTTGGTTAATAGCACCCATCAATGGGAAAAATTAAAAGTTTAGTCTTTACAATTAGTAAAAAATAGTATATAATAAATAAAAATGATAATCATTATCAATAAGAAAACTTTAATAGATGGAGGTACATTATGCGTAAAATGGTAGTAATTTATTGGTCAGGTACAGGTAATACTGAGATGATGGCTAACGCAATCGCTGAAGGTGGTAAAACTGCAGATGCAGATACCATTGTCATTGCAGTAGATGATGCAACTAAGGATGATGTAGTAGGTGCAGATCTTGTTGCGTTAGGTTGTCCTTCTATGGGAGCAGAAGTTCTTGAAGAAGATAGCATGGAGCCATATGTAGAGTCTCTCTCTGATGTTGATTGGAGTAACAAGAAGCTAGGTCTTTTTTGGTTCTTATGATTGGGGCGATGGAGAGTGGATGAGAGATTGGGAAGAAAGAATGAAGGGTTATGGAGCTAATCTCGTGCAAGAAGGACTTGTTGTTAACCTAACACCAAAAGACGAGGATATTGATAAGTGTAAAGACTTAGGAAGTGAATTAGCTGGCTAAGTTCTATTACTACATATCACTAGAAGTTTACAACAATTGTTAGAAGGAGTGCGGGAACATGTCAGTTGATCTCATTAAACAATTTATGAAAGAAAAAGAAAAACTCAATGATGAACAATACTTTATTACAACTTTAGCTTACCATCTTGCACCTGTAATGAAGTGTAATAAACCCTCATCCATTCTAACCTTTAGCAAACGAAACAGAGGTATATATGATCTTTGGGATAGGTTTAAATATAAGCTTATCATGGATACTGCTATTAGTTTTTATGAGTTGAAAAGAACAGAAGATAATATAACCGTTTTATTTTTTATTCCTTGTTGTCTCTTGAACGTTATTCAGTGTGATAAGAATAGAATATTTTTTTTAAAAAAGCATGGTTATGAAGAATATCCATCCATCCATGGATATTTAGAAAAACTAAAGAAGCGCTATGAAAAAGAGTGTCCTCATGAGATTGGATTGTTTTTAGGTGTACCATTAAAAGATGTTGAAAGTTTTATTAGCCATCATGGTAAGAATTATCTAATTTGTGGATATTGGAAGGTCTATCACAAATTACAGCAAAATATTAAGATTTTTAGCGATTATGATAAAGCTAAGAATAGTATTGTTAAATTGGTCACAAGTGGTCAGTATAATGACATATTAGCAAGTTGAAAATATACATAAGCAACTAAGAATATACAAAATATGTATGTGTAGACATGGTAATACCCTTTTGAGAATTGCATGATCAATGAGCCATTCTCTTACATAAGAGAAATGACTGATACTTATATATTTATATCTGTATATCAGTCATTTTTCATATAAGAAATATAGGTTTATAAATAGTAAGAGGTGTAGACTGATGAGTAATATAAGGAAAGAATCATTTTATCTTAACCAGATGGCTGTATTAACAAAGTCAACAGAACATCATTCCACTTATACCATAATGCCACAGTATGGAGAAGGTAGTTATACAATCTATAAAGTAATACCTGGCTTAAGTTTAGGGTTTAATAATTTTACAATGAATCAAAAGACAATCAACCATTTTGAAGATTATCTGCTGTATTCAAAACCTATTTTAAAGATTAATTATTGCCTTAAAGGAAAAATGTTAGCCTATAATCGACAAGGTAAAGCTTGTATTTCAAGTAAAAATAGTACTGCTTATTATTCAGGAAGAGAAAATATTTACTCTGTTGAACATTTTGATAGACACTACGAAAGTGTAACACTTTTTGGTTATATACATGTTCTTCAAGATATCTTTGAATCTATCTTTCAAGTGAACAGAAAGCTTTTTACAAGGTTCTGTGAACTTATTAGCGTAGAATCAGAATTCATAGTTGTTAACACAGATGTCCAAGTAATAGCTCTAGTTAATGAGATAAAGGAAGCTTCTAAAAAAAATGACAATGAATTACTTAGATTAAAGGCTATTGAGTTATTGTTGTATGAATTGAAAAATATGGATAAGAATAAATATAAAAAAACAACTCTACTATAACCGTTCCACAATCGAAAAAAATCAAAAAATATTGAAGCTTATATGATGGATCATTTAGATGAAAAAATGACCATTGGACAGTTAAGTAATGATTTCAATGTACCAGTAGATACATTAAAACGAGCCTTTAAACAAATGTATTCTTACAGTATATATGCCTATATAAAAAAAAGGCTCGATTAGAGAGAGGCAAGGAGCTATTAGAAAGAAGTGATAAAGGTATTACAGAGATTGCGCTTATATGTGGTTATAACAATCACCACAGCTTTAGTAAAGCTTTTAAAGAACAATACAAAATGACACCAAGGGAGTCACGAAAATTATGTGCTATATGATTCATTATGACACTCTGTTAAAAAATTAGAGTTAAGCTTAGGAGCATCAAGAGATAAAGGATAATGAAAACGTATAACAACAGATTTGAACTTGTTTTGATTATATTGAGGTTACATATTGTTGTAAAGCGTATGATAATGTGTTCGGGAAGAAGCCAGTAATTATTAATGTTACTGGCTATGATTATATGTAAAAGTTAGAATTGAAAAAGCAAAATACCTATTGATAAATGCAATCCCTTTTTGGATACTTTTTTGCCCATTTTGCGTAAGAAAGAAACCCGAATTTATGTTAAACTGAACGAAGTTAGTCCCCGCTAACTTTATGGGTTGTAATATCGCTGGCATTTTTATTATGTGGGTATGGTTTGCAAAAATAATAAGGAGCTATTACCATCTCTAATTATGCATTTTAGTACAGGGATAGCTATAACTGCAATGCAGTGATAGTGATAACCAATTTCGATGTGTTTTGGTTATGGTATTTATATGTTTATACCTTGAACTGTATTATACAAGCTTCCTGTGATAAAGTAGAAATGCAAAAAGAACCCTCGCTTAAAAAAATAAGATATAATGAATTTGACGAAAACAAAAATCTTATTTCCAAGGAGGATTCACTATGAATTATAACCAAAATAAAAGACTAAATCAATTAGATGAAAATATTCTCATTGTTGGTGTTGATGTTTCGAAGAAATTTCATGTTGCAAGAGCACAAGACTTTAGAGGAGTTGAGTTTGGAAAAGGAATTAAATTTGATAATAGCAGAAAAGGGTTTATACAATTTGAGGAATGGATAAATTCTTTGCAATTTGAAAATAGCAAGACAAAAATATTAGTTGGTATGGAGCCAACAGGACCTTATTGGCTACCACTAGCAAGATGGTTAAAGGCCGGAAACTACTGGATGGTTACTGTAAATCCTGCACATGTAAAGAAGAGCAAGGAATTAGACGACAATAACCAGGCAAAAACAGACTATAGAGATGCAAGAGTTATAGCTCAATTGCTAAAAGATGCAAGGTTTTCAGAACCGAACTTACTTGAGGGTGTATATGAAGAGTTGAGAAACGCAAAGAACATCCGAAAAGTAATGGTTAATGATCTGAAACGAATCAAGAATCAAATGGCAAACTGGTTAGATAGGTACTTTCCTGAATACAAAAGAGGATATGCTAACTGGGAGGCAGGATCATTCTTGTATATTTTAGAAAGATATAAACTACCATCAAAAATTGCAAAATTAGATGTAATAAAAGTATATTCAAATGTAAAAGAAAAATTTTCTCGAGGAGTAGGTCAGAAAAAGATTATGAATCTGATTAGAGCAAGTAAGGAAAGCATTGGAATAACAGAAGGTTCTCGTATGGCAGAAAAGGAATTAGAGTATCTATTGAAACGATATAATGAATTAGTTTCAGATATAAATGATATAGAAATCACCATCGAAAGTCTATGTGAAGAGTTGCCAGAAGTACAGAAAATGACACAGATAAAAGGCATTGGAATCACTACTGCTTGTGGCATTGTTGCGGAACTAGGAAATATAAAAGAATATAGAACGCCAAAACAGATGATCAAAATGGCTGGTTTGGCGTTGACGGAAAATAGTTCAGGTCAAAAGAAAGGTAAAATGTCGATAAGTAAACGAGGACGCAAAGACTTGAGAAAGATATTATATCAGGCAGTAGTAGGTATGATTCGGACCAATGAAGCCTTTCATAAACTGTATCAGTATTATCGATATAGGGCTAAAAATCAGTTGGTGGGAAAACAGGCAATTATAGTTTTGGTAAATAAGTTGTTACGTATCATCCATACGATTGTGGTAAAAGATGTTGATTATGATGAACTAAAAAATGCTAGGAGCTATAAAACACCCAGAAGAGTTTTCTTTAGCAGCATAGATAGATTTTAAGTAATGTAAAAGTCTGTTATTATGGCAACGATAACAGAATAAAAGGGTAATAGAAAAAGACAAATGACAAAAGTGACGATCCCGTATTTCCTCCATTAGGGCAAGACCCCGTATACGAGCATCGCGGGACTCACACATGATGAGGTAGAACGAAGGAAGTTAGGGGCAATGACTCCGTTAGAAAGAGGTCGTATTCTCATGTTATAAGTGAAGTTAAGTCACTGTCTATAGTAAGAAATATAAGTTGCTTTAGTTAAGTGTGGGTAATTATTAAATTATCAGCATTTCAATTAATATATTACAAGGAATAACGTAACAAAATAATATGAAAGTACTGATAAATTGGTACTTGACTTAAAGAGGAGGTAAAAATGAATGAATTAAAGAAAATCTTAAGATATGCAGGTGAATATAAAAATAAGATATATTTAGCAATGTTTCTGATTTTTATAAGTGTTCTCGTTGGTATTATTCCTTATATCATCACTTACGATATTATCTTGAGCTTTGTAGAGAAAGGGACTGTAACAATGAATTATCTTTTGTACATGGCTGGAGGTATTATTGCTTGCTTGCTGTTACAGTCTTTCATGTATTTAAAAGGGTTGGCTGCTTCTCATGAAGCTGCCTATGATACATTGATGGGGATGCGAATGAAATTTGCCCAAAAGATGACGAAGTTACCACTTGGTGACATTCATCATAAGGGAACAGGAAGCTATAAGAAAAATTTTATTGATGATATTGAGAGTATAGAATCACTTATTGCTCATATGATACCCGAAGGATCCCTTATGTCATTGTTCCAATACTTGTATATAGTTTATTATTTATCTTAGACTGGCGGCTAGCTCTTTTAGCAATGGGATCTATTCCAATCGGTATGGTAGCCATGATGCTCATGATGAAGACAGGTATTAAAAGAATGGGACCTTATTATGAATCGGCTCAAAAGATGAATGCCAATATAGTAGAGTATGTTTCGGGTATGGAAGTGATTAAGATCTTTAATCGAACAACCAACTCTTTTGAAAAGTATGCGTCTTCCGTAAAAAACTATAAAAAATATACACTAGCTTGGATCAAGGATTCATGGACGTATATGGCTATATATGGAACGGTTCTACCTTGTACTATTATATTATTATTGCCTGTTGGTACAGCTATGTATGTTAATGGGATTGTTAGTCTTTCAACGTTTGTTTTTTCATTGTTGTTATCGATGAGTTTAGGAATACCTTTAGTCAAGCTTGTGGAATTCTTTCCAATCATTCCTAATCTTAAATACAAAGTGGAACAGTTGGAAAAGACCTTTCAAGGTGAGGAGTTAAGGATTGTTGATAAAGGGAAGCGACCTAGGGATTACAATGTTGCCTTTAAAGATGTTACCTTTGCTTACGATGAAAAAGAGGTTATTAAGAATGTTTCTTTTTCAGCAAAGGAAAATTCTGTGACGGCCATTGTGGGGGAATCAGGAAGCGGTAAAAGTACGCTGGCTAAACTATTAGTGCATTTTTGGGATGTAAAAGCAGGAGAGATTACAATAGGGAATGTACCTATTTCCCATATGCCTTTTGAAAGATTGATGGATTTGATCAGTTATGTATCCCAAGATACATTTTTATTCAATACTTCCATCATGGAGAACATTCGGATAGGTAGACCAGATGCTACTGATCAAGAGGTTAAGGAGGCTGCTAAGTTAGCCATGTGTCACGATTTTATTATGGCAATGGAAAAGGGATACGCTACTTATACTGGGGATGCGGGTAATAAATTATCCGGTGGTGAGAAGCAGAGAATTACCATTGCACGAGCTATTTTGAAAAACTCACCTATTATCGTCTTGGATGAGGCTACGGCTTTTACGGACTCTGAAAATGAAGATAAAATTTGAAAGTACCGCAGCAGAGTATGACAGCCCTAGTAGGTAAATCTGGCTGTGGTAAAACAACCATTGCCAACCTTGTGGCCCGGTTTTGGGATGTACAGCAGGGGGGAAGTCAAGATTGGCGGGGTCAATATAAAGGAAATGACCTGTGACAGTCTCTTAAAGAATATAAGTATGGTATTTCAAAATGTTTATTTATTTCATGATACCCTATTGAACAATATTAAATTTGGTAAACCGGATGCTACCATGGAAGAAGTGATTCAAGTATGTAAAAAGCTAGATGCCACGATTTTATAATGGAGCTTGAAAAGGGTTATGACACCATTGTGGGAGAAGGTGGATCATCTCTATCAGGAGGCGAAAAACAGAGAATTTCCATAGCGCGAGCTATACTAAAAGATGCGCCTATTATACTTCTTGACGAAGCAACAGCAAGCGTGGATCCTGACAATGAAAAACATATTCAAATGGCCATTAATGAACTTGTAAAAGACAAAACACTTATTGTTATTGCTCATCGCTTATCTACCATTAAAAGTGCAGATCAAATAGTTGTTATCGATAATGGTAGAATCATACAGCAAGGAACACATCATGAACTTATAGAAAAGCAAGGTGCTTATCATGATTTTTGGCAAAGAAGAACAAGAGCTAGAAGTTGGAAAATTAGTGGAAATGAAGAAGGATAAGTAAAAGTTTGGAAGGATGTTGGAAAGTATGAAAATGAATGAGTTAAAAAAATTATGGGCGTTCATTAGGAGATATCGTCACTGAAGTACCTGAAGATATACAAGAAACAATGAAAGAATACTTCAAAAAAGAAATGAAAGCATCTCTAGGGTTCATAAGGATCATAAGATTTTTTATTCAAAAAAAAGGAAGTATGATAAGAAAATAAAAAATAGAGAACAGGATATTGCCAAGGAGCTAGGGATATCCAATGTTCTATTTGTCAAAAACCTCCTACAGCGAGGAGCCAATTATGGTGCCTTAAGTGAAGTCGTAGGTAAAGAGAAGGCTCTTAAGATGTATTGTAGACTAGCTGACGCATGTACTTATGATTTTATGGCACATTTCCACCCATCTGTTGACGATTTGCATGAATGCGGAGAGTCTTTTCATGTGTTTAAAGAATATATGAAGGCAGGTATAATAGCCAATGCCCATAGTGGTATACATAAGATGGAAGAAGTGGAAGACTCGGAGGATGTTTACCGAATGAACATAACAAATTGTGCATTTCATGCTATTCCCAATAAGATAGGGTTAGGAGATGCTTGCTTGTCGAGCTGCTACGGAGATGAAGTCTTTTATCCCAGATATTGTGGTCAATTTAATGTAGAGTTTATAAGAGAAGGGACCATCGCTCGAGGTGACAAAGTATGTGACTTTTGCTTCAAGCGAAAAAGTTCCAACAAAGAGGTGAGAAGATGAAGAAGAAAATAATCAGTGTTGTCGCAATATTCATTTTGATTATTCTATTATTACCATTTATTACAGGAAATAGGGAAAAAGAAGTATTAAATTCACAAACAAGGTCGGAACTAGATGGAAGTTTTATAGAACTCTCTCATGGTTTTACACATTATGAATTAGAAGGACCCATAGATGGAAAAACGGTGATTCTTGTTCATGGCAACGCCGCACCTTATTTTACTTGGGATTATAATTTTGATGCATTAGTAGATGCTGGATTTAGAGTTTTAAGATATGACATATTTGGTCACGGATATTCAGATAGACCTGAATTAGAAGTATATAATAGAGACTTCTACGATCAACAGCTTTCTGAACTTATTGAAAAACTGGAGATAACTACCCCTATTTACCTAGCGGGTACGTCGCAAGGTGGAAGTATCTGTGCCTATTTTGCTGCATCCCATCCTGGAGAGGTTGAAAAAGTAGCTTTTCTTGCACCACTTTTTTTTGACAGCTTTGAAGATGCAAAAAAGGCGGGATTACTAAAAAGCAAATTCATTGGGGAATATTTAATGAACATTACAGGTGATAAAGCTCTAACAGATCCGTCCAAGGTGTTGTTTAGAAGTGATAAGAAAGAAGAGCTGACAGAAAAACTAAAAAAACAAATAGCCTTTAAAGGTAAGAAAAGAGCTGTATTGGCTAATATGAGAGGGGATGCAACTACAGATGCTACACCTTATTATGAACAAGTTAAACAACAAGGTATTCCTGTTTTGTTAACATGGGGAGAAAATGATAAGAGTATATCAAAGGAGTCCATGGATAGGTTGCAAAACTTAATCCCCCACATCCAGTATCATGAAATAAAGGATGCATCCCATTTAGCTCAATACGAATTTTCAGAGGCAGTGAATACGTTGTTGATTGAGTTTTTCCTAAAGTAATGGATAATATTTTAAAATAATAATCGAAAGTTTGATTGTATTACTATTACCGTTTTCTAAAGTAGATGAATATAAGTTGAATTTAAGTGTTTGAGTATACAATCGTGATAGTTAGGGAGATGAAAAAAATGAGTGATAATAGAAATAATTTACTTACTATGAGTATGGGAAAATTATTTATGAAGCTGGCAATACCTGGTATATTAGGGATGCTTGCTGTAGGTTTATATAATATGGTAGATGCCATTTTTGTAGGACAAATGGTTAGCTCGGCAGGTGTGGGGGGCAATAACAATGGCATATAATGTTGTACTTGTTAATCAAGCTATATTAACATTTTTTGCTACAGGAGCCATGTCGCTTCTATCAAGAGCTATGGGTGAAAACGATCAGGAAACCATTGATAAATTATTTGGTAATGTTTTAATTGGTGTGGCAATTACATCGGTCATCTTATCCATCATTGTTTATTTTAATGCAACACCAATTCTAAAGTTCCTTGGGGCTAAAAAATGATATTTTAATCTTAGGTGTAAAGTATCTAAAAGTTATCGCAATAGGTTTTATAGTTGGTGGTGTTGGTCCTGCACTGAATATGCTTATTCGTGGTGAAGGCAAAATGAAAGCTGCCATGAAAATCGTTTTTATTGGTATGATTATCAATATCATTCTAGACCCAATATTTATAAAAGTATTTGATATGGGAATTGAAGGTGCAGCAGTAGCAACTGTTATTAGCCAGTTTATTTATTTGATAGGGGATTTTGTATACTTTAAATTTGGCAAAAGTGTCATTAAGCTATCCAGGAAGAGTTTTAAATTGTCCATGGATATTATGCCTAAGATATTAGGCGTTGGATTCTCGGGGATGCTGATGCAAATCATGACTGCTGTACAATTAGCTATTTTATTGAGATTAATGTCCTCTTATGGTGGCGACAACAGTATTATTGTTTTAAGTTCAGCTCAACGTATAATGATGTTTGCTTTTATACCAATGTGGGGTATTGGTCAGGGCTTACAACCCATAATAGGTGCTAATTATGGTGCTGAACAATATAGTCGTGTAAAAGAAGCATTCATATCTTTTACGAAAATAGCCACTGCAATATCAGGTGTTTTATGGATCTTCTTTATAATCGCACCAAATTTTATATTAAGCTGGTTTGTTACAGACTCAGCCTTAGTGAACGCAGGAGCTAATAGCTTTAGAACATACTTATCCGTTTTCATACTATATGGATTTATGATTACTTCTATTACATTATTCCAAGCCTTAGGAAAGGCCGGAAAAGCAGCATTAATCGTTATGGGGCGGCAGATATTATTTTTTATACCAATAGCTATGATATTACCACTTGCTATTCAGGAAGCAGGGGTATGGCTAGCACTACCACTGGGGGATTTTTTAACGATTATACTTTGTGCTATTTTTACTATTGGAGAGTTTACAGCTATTAATAATAAAATAAAAGGCTATAATAGTGATCGTTTAATTAAAGAAGGTTAAAATAGTGTTAAATAGTTGTGTGATGCATTCGTGTATTGCACAACTTTTCATGCAAATGGAGTGGTGTTTAGAGTGAAATTTAGTGAGTCAACAGAAACATATTTGAAAGAAATATATCGTTTGTCAAAAACGGATGAACATGTCCGTTCTATTGATGTGGCAAGTAAATTGAATGTTAGTAAAGCTAGTGTGAATGGGGCAGTAAAGAAGTTAGCTAAAGAAGGCTATCTTAATCATCGACCTTATGGTCTGATTTTTTCTCACTGAAGCAGGTAAACAAAAAGCAAGTGGGTTATGCTCAAGGCAAGAGATTATAACCAATTACCTTATGGAGACATTGAATGTGGATAAGGGTAAGGCTTTTAATGAGGCCTGCAAAATAGAGCATGTTATCAGCCAAGCTATGGTTGAGAAGATGAAGGAAAGTTATGAATGAGATTTTTTCTTCATGTTTTAGGGAATATTTGAAAATATAACCTCATTCATTATCGTAATCCAATCTCAAAATGGCTTATGTACTGTATGATATCTAGACATTTCGGTATTGGTTTTCAGACCCATATAGTCAATGATTGATACTTTGTTATAATAATTAGAAAATGATGAGATCCCTTGAATTTATAGTTCGTTAATGATATATTCATTTAGTAAAATATGGATTATGATATGATGGAGGGAGAAACAGATAAATGACAAAGTGTAGAAACAGAATGGTGATAGCAATGATAATCGTTATCTTTTTTATGACTGCATGTAAGGGGAACAATAAAGAAGAGAAAGAATCACAAGAAGAAAAAGATGTGGTAGTGGCAGTTGATTCAAGTAAAGATAACAAAAATGAAAAAGATATGGGTACATCGTCTATTAAGGAACAGAAATATAAGAATTATATCTTGTACAGTACGATAGATGAAGAAGTTAATAAGCTTAGGATATTGAATAAGGTTACTGGAGAAATTAAGTTTGCTTTTAACGAAAAAAAAGTAGATGGACATGTATTTCAAGTTCTAGACAAGGATAATTATTTTATATCCAATAATAGATTGTTTAGATTAAATGGTGATGATTATTCGACAGAGTTAGTCTATACTTTTGAAGATGAAGCCACGTTCTTCTCTGTACAGTATCCCTATGTTATATACAATGTTGATTATGGATTATACCTATATAATGCAGAAACAAATACAGTAGAAGGATTACACACTGATATTGGTTATGCAAAGGCTGAGTGGGATGAATCATCCATATACCTATTAGGCCAGTCTAAAGAAGGTAAAAAACAAATTGCTTCAATACAATATTAAGACGGGTAAAATGAATGATATTAAGAGTGATTTGCTTAACAATAATATGAGTTTATATAGAAGTGAGCAAAACAAAATATATATAAATAATAAATACAGTGATGACGAACTTAGACAAATTGATAATAATGATATCGTTAAGTTAAAAAAGGTAGAAACCAATGATAAAAAAGCAGTAGATATAGCAATCGGTGATAATAGAATATATTATATATATGATGATAACACCTATACAATGAATGATTTTATGAGCTATAAGATAACCATGGATGACCATATATATTGTTTAACAAATGATGGGAATATCCTATCAGTATCCAAAGAAGATTGCTCTGTGTTAGAAATATTGAATTGGGAAAAGAACATACCAAGTAGTACCACCAAGCAAGAAGAACTATTAACGCTAAAAGATGATAATATATATAGGGATAAGAAAATATTAATAGACAATAGAATAAGTGATAGTGGAATTGAGAGGACATACTATTGGAGTCATATGATAGAAAAAGCAAGTGACATTGAAGGCTATTCGATTGTTAAAAACGGTGCTACATATGCATATGAGGAAAGTAAGATTATTCGGGGAAAGATAGATGAAGATTTTGATGAATATGATTACTCAAATAAGTTGATTGCTTATACGACTTTGAACAAGGGTTCGTTAATCATATTAGATAGCTTAGGTAATGTTCTAAATAAAATTAACGATCCAATATATAATATACAGGTTATTGATGACCAAGTATACTATGTAAAAACAGATAAACAAGTATATGGACTCTACATGTATACTCAGGGTAAAGAGACTTTGTTAACTAAATCAGTAATAAGTAAATACTGTGTTACGGATAAGTATGTTTATTATAATGATGCTATTAATAATAATTCTTTTAGGGTCAGAAAAGACGATAAATCAATCAATAAGATGAAGGATAAAATGGATAACATGATAGCAAATGGTAGTACACTCTACTACACTTATGATAGGAACCTATTACATAGCTATGAAGACAATGCAGATGATAGTGAATTAGTATTGATAGTATCTTCTTGGCATATTTCATACTTATTCTTCCATGATAATTATATTTATGCTGTTGATGAGAATAATGCCTGTCCGGTAGTATATAAAATTGGTAAAGAGCCTTATATACAAAATGATTTTGTATATGAAGATGACGAGGTAGCCTTGATACCTATCGTGCTTTCATGTTACGAACAGTGTCCTACAAAAACATATGTATATAGTAAAAAACTAAAAAAAGTTATAGGGTCCATACCACAATTTTATAAGTATAATGATTCTATTCAGATGGATGATGCTATATTTTTTAGCTGTGATACAGATAAACCCTCCATCGTTAAATATGATATTGCTAATCAAAGCCTCGAGTTAGTTTTAGAATCACCTAAAGAGGGTGAAGGTCTGGGATCGGCCTATAAAATTTGGATAAGCTCTGATAAAAGATACTTAATAACAGACCAATTTATTGAATATCAGAAACAGGGTATATTAATTACAGATATAGCAACTAAAAAAGAAGTCTATAACAAACAGACAGGAGAGCTTTTGGGAGTAAGTAATAATAGGATATATTATTTAGATAATAATAGGATATGGTATATGGATATCAATAATTTGGAGGGAGAAGAACTATTAGATCTTAGTCAATATAATCAGATAAGGGATGACATATATTCCAGAGACGTTATGTCAGTAGGCGATTACATTTTACTTGATGATATTAGTAGGAATCTGTTCTTATGTCTTAATACTGTAGATAATACTGTAGACGTCATTGATGATAATTATCGTACCTATTATGGTAACACAGATAAGGATATCTATTATACGAACCAAAGTGGTGATTTGATGACGTTTTCTATAGGAGATCGTAGGAAGGCTGTTATATTAGATAGGAATGACTTCAAAGTGTTCTATGATATAGTTGAGCTAAATGGTAGAGAAGCCATCATATATGGCACAAATAGTGGAGGGATAGCACAATTAGATTTAGAAACTAACGACCATAAGGTTATCCGCTCTGAAAAAGTCACAATGGTTAAGATAGAAGGTAGATATGCTATTAATAGGCTACTAGATAAGCATGGTAATGATCGTGTTAATGTACTGTGTATAAATGATTTAGAGACCCATCATTCAAGAAACATTATAATCGATGAACAAGATGTTAATGATATGAGTTATATGTATTATGATGTAATGTCAGATTATATTCAGGTGACAATTAATATGAAAGACGACTCCTTACGTACTATAAAATATACATATGATGGGAAGGAAATAGGAAGAAAAGTATACAGGTAAAATATAGATGATATAATCATCTTTAGAACCAAGCAAATAAAGGAGGGGCTATCTCATAAAGGTAAGTGATTTTATGAGAAGCCCCATTGCTTAATTATTCAAAACTCCAACTCTCACTGGCTTGCTTCCATACTGTATTAGAATAAGGTCTACGATTATCCTTGCATAGCAGAGCAACAGATTCTACATGTTGAAAGAATACAATGATTTCATCAGCAGTGGTGCGAATTGCTCTCGAATACCCATTCTGATTGATCTGTTTTGGCTAGATTATTTAAATAGCCTTCTTTGTTACCCTTTATAACATACGCATTCTCAAGGTTTCTAATGGTATCAACCACTTCGTTAGGATATGGAAGATCACAATAATAGTCGCCAACCAACATGTATGCTTCTACATCATGATTTCTAGCATCTTCAAGTACGGCATTCAGTGCTGGTAGATTTCCATGTATATCCGATATAATGGCATATTTCATCTTGTCAGTTCCTTTCTAAGCTAATTTATCACAGATGATGTCAACAGCCTCTTCAAGAAACTGATTCATTTCATCCATTGTTAGATAATCATATTCTCGATCAAGATTCTCTCTGGCTGATGTATAATACTCTGTAATATACTTAACTCGGTCCATAATAGCACCTTCAGGATAGTAATTTAGATAGTTAGGGAAGCTTTTAATGTGTTGAAATGTCTTGAAGAATACACTGTCTGGATGATCTCTAAAATACATAAAGTCTAAATCATACCAATCCTTCTTAATGGTCCATATGAAATTTTTATCTTCTTTCAGAAGGGCATAACCTTTGTGAGTTTCTTTCTTGTAATTAACCATGTTACGCCACTCTATATCGGTTAATAAATGAACATAATAACCAAGTAAAAAAAGAGCGTTCTTTGTTATCGAATATAGGAACATTAAGATATTCTTTGAAGAATAAATCTGCCCTAAACTCTCTATTTCCATCAATCCAGTGACTTAATTCACGAGAAGGTGTGAAGGAACTCCAATCTTCATTGGGTTTACCACAGTCAGGTCCAATGTTACCCACTAAGAAACTCACTTCATCTAAATCCTTATACTTGTCCAATAATTTTTCTGCAATTCTAATATGTACACCCCATGTTGCCATAAGCATCTCTCCTCATTCCATTATACATATGAATTCTATGTATTATAATACTATCAGAATGTAGAATGGCAATCAATCCAATCATAGAAAGTTAATAGAAATTTCATAGAAAATTAATTTATAAAATTTTGTTAGAACAAAATTAAAAATGTTGAATTAAATGGAAATGCTATCAATTTATGGTATGATATGATTATATATTATTCAAGGTCAGATGGGGGACATAACCATGATAAGATTAATGGCGTTTCAGTTGAAAAAGAAAGTACCAATCATAAGTCTATTGTTGATTTTTTCTTGTTTACTATCGACAATTCCACAATTTTTTCTACCCTACTTATACAGTGATATAACGTGCCAAGCTGCAACATTTAAAAGCTTTTATATGTTTACATTGAGTTCTTTTACACATACACCTAGTATGTTGATTACTCATTTTGTAGGTAATTTATTAGTATTTGCGTGTTTTGGTATTCTAACAGAGATAATCATTGGTTCAAAACGATTTGCTTTTATATCCGTATTAACATTTTTTAGCACTACCATCATTAATTATCTAAATACAACAGGTAAATATGTCGGTCATGGTGCATCGGGTATCGCCTGGGGTTATCATATATTCTTTATATTCATTTTAATTATATTGTATGAATATAAGAAGAAAGCACTGTTTCGAGATATCTACATCATCTTTCTAGTACTGTTATTAACATTTGATATTGTTGGGATACCTATATTTGAAGTCGTTATATTGAAAAGACGTTTTTTTTGAGAATTTTGGTCAGGTATTACATCTGATTTCAATGTTTGTAGTAGTACCTTTTACGTTCATATGGAGAAGAGATATCCAACATAATGTAAAACGATTAATGGCTGGAGAAAAGATGCGTTATCCTAAGTCCAAGATGAGCAAAAGTATAGTTATTCTAATCATGGTTCTCTTATTGAATGTTTTTGGCACAGTGAAGGTTGCGACTATGTCTCAAGGTGATATGGGTACGATTGATTATGAAGTTATACCAACGTCAGGGTCAGCTATTATAGATATTCCACAGAAAATTATCGTCAGATTTGATACGGATATAGAAGGTGCAAGTAGAATCAATCATTCTATCTATTACAATGAAGGTGAAGAAGGGGTGGAAATTACAGATACATGGTTAGATGCCAAGACCCTCGAGATAGCTTTTAGTAGAAGTTTTGAACAAGGTGAACGGATGACACTGAAATATAGGATTTCATCAGAAATACAAGACGATATTCTAATTACCAATGAAATCATGCTGAAATATCAATAGGTTTGGAGAAAGATAATATGTTTTACAACATTTTATTGTAGAGGAACAGGAAATACGGCTTGGATCATAAAAGAGTTAATGATTAGAAGGTACAATTAATGTGGAGAGGATATCGTAGCGAGCAACGTACTAAATGTAAGATTAGATAAAAGAATATTAAATTGGGGTTGACAAAAACCCATATAAAACATTATAATTGACATAATTTCTATAGATCATTATGATGATGAAGAGAATCAGTAATTAGGAAACTGTATTGAAAGAGAGAGAATCTACCAGCTGAAAGATTCTTAATAGAAGACCTATTGAACCTATCTCGGAGTCCTATGTGAAAACATAGCGGTCCCTTCCGTTATAGAGGATATGAGATAAATAGATCCATGTAACTTGTCTATTTAACTAGGGTGGTAACGCGATAACTTCGTCCCTTTTTTGGGGTGGAGTTTTTTTTGTGTTTTACTATCAAAAAACTAAAAAAAATAATAGGAGGAAATGAGATGAAAGTATCAAGATTATATGCACCAACGCTAAAAGAAAGCCCATCAGATGCGGACGTATTAAGCTATCAAATGTTAGTTCGAGCAGGTATGATTCGAAAATTAAGTTCAGGGACTTACTCCTATTTGCCGTTAGGTTATAGAGTGATTCGTAAAATCGAGCAAATAGTTAGAGAAGAAATGAATGCTATTGATTCACAAGAGTCACTTCTTCCAATCTTGCTACCAGCAGAGTTATGGAAAGAGAGTGGACGATGGGACAAATTTGGACCAGAGATGTTTCGTTTAAAAGATAGAAATGCAAGAGAATATTGTCTTGGACCAACACACGAGGAAGCATTTACAGACTTAATCAAGAATGAGTTAAGTTCGTATAAGCAATTACCACTGAGTATCTATCAGATTCAGAATAAGTATCGTGATGAGATTAGACCTCGTTTTGGACTTATTCGTGGAAAAGAATTCATTATGAAGGATGCCTATACTTTTGACAGAGACGAAGAAGCACTTAAGGAATCCTATGATAAAATGTGGAAAGCTTATGATCATGTATTTGAGCGTTGCGGTCTCAAAGTTATGGTTGCAGAAGGTGACTCAGGAGCTATGGGTGGTAGCGCTTCTCATGAATTTATCGCTTTTTCAGAAGTAGGAGAAACACGCCTCGTATTCTGTCCTGCTTGTGACTATGCATCAACAGATGAAAGTGCAGTTGTTAAGCTTGCATACGACATACAAGAGGAAGCAATGGAAGTAGAGAAAGTGCATACACCTCAAGTAGGAACCATTGAAGAATTGGAGAAATTCTTCCAGATAGAAGGTCATCGTTTTGGTAAGGCTCTCGTTTATAAGGTACTTGATACAATCGTTGTAGCCATGGTACCAGGAAATAGAAGCCTCAATGAAACGAAATTAATTAATCACCTTGGCGTTGCTGAACATGATATTGAATTAGCAAGTGATGAAGACATAAGAAATGTTCTTGGTTCCATACCTGGATTCGTTGGTCCAATATTATCGGAAGAGGTTCTAGCTAATGAGAAAGTAAGATTGCTTGTGGATAGCCGTGTAGCACAGGTGTCTAACTTAATCGTAGGTGGTAATGAGCGTGATTATCACTTAAAGGGTGTGCAACATGGTAGAGACTTCGCTGGGGAAGTTGTAGAAGATCTACTTATGGTAGAAGAGCATGATATCTGTCCAACATGTGGCAAACCACTAGCAACCGATTATGGTAATGAAGTTGGCAATATATTCCAACTTGGAGAAAAATACTCTCGTTCTATGGGAGCAACATTCCTTGATGAGAACGGTAAGGAAAATTACTTTGTAATGGGATCATACGGTATCGGCATTTCGAGAACACTAGCAGCTATCGTTGATCAACACAGTAACGACAGAGGTATCGTATGGCCAGATAGCGTTGCACCATATCATGTTATGGTTACCATAGTTAATACAAAAGATGAAGCGCAAGCTGAACTTGGGGAGAAAATCTATAACCTTCTAAAAGATGAGCGTATCGAAGTGCTAATAGATGATCGAAAAATGGCAGCAGGTAAGAAATTTGCAGATGCTGATCTATTCGGTATTCCATACCGTATTACTGTTGGACGTAAAGCGAAAGAAGGCATTGTGGAAGTTAAAGATCGTCATTTAGATGACATGATCGATGTAGATGCTCAAGAGGTAGTGGCATTGATTAAAGATAAATTGAAGTAAGCTTATCAGAATAAAAAGCTAATGCAGTCCATATGACTCATTAGCTTTTTTTTCGATTGTGTCTATTTCAATAATTAGTTCATTTCCTGAATTTTTTCTTTCAAGTAAATGCTGGATGCGCTTCTTTTCCATTATATACTTTCGATGCATAAGGTAGCTAAAAAAGATATAAGCAATAGTCAACAAAGCCATGGTATACCAATAACTGGCCTGACTTAAGAAACTATAGCCTTTTGATAAAACAATATTCCATAAGAATATAATGATATTAAATACCAATGCAGGACATGCATACCGTAATACAGGTTTTGCATATATTTTGGAAGGTATAAAATAATCCATGATGAAACCTATGGATAAGCCAATAATAATATAATAAAAAAATATCCAGTCTAGCATCTGGACGCCGGATGAAAACATTGATGCTAAAGAAAACAAGCCCTGTTGAAGCATAGGATATAATACGGTCAAATAACGTTTTCATATATTCAATTCCTCCTTTTTGTTGGGTTATATGCCAAAATATTCTCTAAAACGTTTATAATAAGTTCGATTGACATCAATTTCCATATTATTTTTCATGGTAATATTATATTTCTGACCAAACCAAGGATTAATTTCGAGAATCTGTTTGATATTAATCAATTGAGATTTATTAACCCGAATATACTTGTTCTTTGAGCTGGTCTTCAAGTCGATACAGTTTTTCACTCAGAATATATTGCTGATGGTGTGTATGTGCAATAACTTCTTTTCCAAAAGTTTCTATGTAAAGTATTTCAATAAGGGGTAGTACCTCATAGGTTTCCTTAATACGACCCATTAGAAAATCTTTTGGTTTATGATTCTCAGAAATAACAAAATCTGCATCATTGGAAATTTCAAATCCAGCTTTTTCTAATATCTCCTGTAGCGCAATTTCATTTTTTTTAGTACATAATAGTTTGAATTTCATCCTTCACCTCCGAATAAGGTACCTTATAATGATAATATATCACAGATAATTAGAATCATAAACGGTTCTGGAATAGGTTACAATATGTTCGAAGTAAGTTGCATTATAACGGGCAATGGTATTACATCGTATAGCATAAGTAGAAGGAATAGAACTACCACGAAATTATTAAATAATTAAAAACATTTTAATATAATAAATATATAGAAGAAAATTATAAAAAGACACAAAACTTAATTTATCCTTAAAATTTATTAAAATAATAAAAAAAATATAGACATAAGTC
>JDSF01000090.1_pt1 | contig 71673 bp, 90 predicted proteins | sample 199441 | NCBI WGS metagenome assembly JDSF01 (sample SAMN02592751, study PRJNA231836) | bioreactor metagenome | isolation source: continuous culture bioreactor denitrification-DNRA | place: Germany: Bremen
AATATAGCTATATCAATACTCGATATATGGAGGTATTTTTATGGCAAGAAAACAACTTCAAAATCTAACAGAGCCTATGTACTATATTCTGCTAAGTCTTATAGAACCTAGGCACGGTTATGCTGTTATGCAGAACATACGAGTCATCACCGAAGACCGTGTCAAAGTAGGTCCAGGAACATTGTACGCCTTAATATCGAGATTTGAAAAAAGAGGAAATTGTGGTGAAATTAGCCACGGAAGAAAGTAAGAAAACGTATCAGTTAACAGAAAAGGGAAAGATAATATTGGAACAAGAAATAGAACGTCTGAAACAATTGGTAATAGACGCTAATAGGATAATGGGTGGTGAAAGGGCATGAAAAGAAGAAAAAAAAGTCCTTCGTTTGATGTTTGTAACGGAGTATAAAAATTTAGAAAACTACTTGGGAAAGATGGCAGCATCTGGATGGATGTTAAATGAGCTTAGAAAAGGTAGCCTTATCTTTGAACGTATAGAGCCTAAGGAATATACTTTTAATGTAAGTCTGTTCTACCATACAACGCCTTTTGATTATCCAAATGAAGAAAAAGATAGAGATTACAGGGAATTATGTGAAGACAGTGGATGGATATTTTGTGCACATAATCAATTGCTTCAAGTGTTTTATAAGCCAAAAGATAGGGAAACCTTACCTATACATACAGACCCAAGAGAAGAGTATGCAATTATAAAGAAGATATTTACCAAAACAGAACTTATCATTGCACCTTGTATTATACTTTTTCTTTTAATGGGTATTATGAATATACATAATTTTAGTTATGAAAATTTGCTTAGTAACAGTAGTTTAACTTCATTGACATATCCTTTTCTGATGGTTATTTACGTTAGTATATATATTACCTTCAGTCTATGTAGGATATATCATGAAAAATAGACAAGTTATCATTAAAAAAGAAAATATAATGTATATAATAGATGCCAATATTGATTATACAGATGAGAAAATTATTAATACTTGTAAGAGGAAGTTGAAATTATAGGGTTACGAAATTTTATAAAGTTATGTAATACCTAAGGTGATAAAGACTTAAGGAAGGTGATAGCATGGGAATAATGAGAGAGATGTTATGGTTACTGCCGATTTTATTTGTTTTTCATGACTTTGAAGAAATCATATTTATGAAGGTATGGCTTAGTCGACATAAAAGGAAATTGGTGAAGAATTACCCTGAGTTCTTCAAAGCATTCTCAGGTCACTTTGACACCATGACAACAGCATCATTTGCTCTGGGTGTAGCAGAAGAATTTGTATTAATTGTAATAATTACGTTTACAGCACATAGGTTTAATTGGTATAATCTATGGATAGGGGTATTTATTGCATTTACGATACATTTGATTATACATTGTATTCAAGCAATTGTTTTGAGGTCATATGTACCAGCACTAATCACAAGTATCATATGTATACCTATATGCGGTTATATCATTATGCGTACCATAAACCTATTTAGATTGGTAGAAATTGTGGGTTATAGCGTAATGTGTATCACGATCATGGTCATTAATTTAATCATAGTTCATAAAGGAATGGTTTACTTCGATATATGGTTAAAGAAATATGCAGAGGGAAGTGAGCAATCACTAGAAAATGACCAGTAATAAAATGTTTTGGGGTAAGAAGTATTAAATACAATAAAAAGATATCTAAGTACATAATGAATAATTAGCTTTTCGTAAACGGCATAATAGAGAAATGTGTTGATGTGTAAATATATTCTTTGGGATAAAGAGTTAAGTATGTCATGAGTGAAACTAAGAGACACACTAAATTTAGACAATAACAGGAGAATGCCATGAGAAGATTGTTTATGCACCGATGGAAATTATATTATTTTGAAATGTTTATAATCGTATTATTTCATATACTCACATCATCAAATCATGTTATGGCTAGTGGAGATAGAGGGAATAGGGTGCTATTTATTAGTTCTTATTCACCAAGTTTCCAAACATTTTTTCAACAGGTGGACGGTATTCGTTCAGAATTAGATGATATGGAAATTACGCTAGATATTGAATTTATGGATTCTAAGCGTTTTTTTTAATGAAGAAAATATAACTAATTTTTTATGATACTTTATCCTATAAAGTGAAGAACTTACCACCTTATGATGTCGTTATTGTAGCCGATGACAACGCTTTAAAATTTATACAAACATATAAAGATAAACTATTTTCTAAGACACCCATTGTCTATATGGGGATTAATGATTTAGAGAATGCAGAACGTGCTAGTCGAAATCCTTATATAACGGGTATTGTAGAAACAGTATCTATGTACGATACGATAGCCATCGCAAAAAAAATTACGACCTAAGGCAGATAATGTTGTAGCACTGATTGATAATACTAATTCTGGAAAAGGCGATAAGAAGACTTATGAACAATTAGCATCTGACTTTCCAGACCTTAATTTTAAAATATTATCATTAGAAGAGCTAACATATGAGCAATTTGAAAAGAAATTAGGCCTATTAAATGAAGAAGACATAGTTTTATTGTTATCTATTTTTTCAGATAAGACAAATAGGACCATCTCCTTTCAAGATGGCGTGGATTTACTGCTGGAATATTGTAAACAACCTGTGTTCCACCCTTATTACCATGGAATAAAAGAGGGACTTATTGGAGGACGGGTTATATCCCATTACGAACAGGGACGACAAGCTGCAATTATTGCAAAAGAAGTTATGAGGGGTATTGATATCGATTCTATAGAAACTATCAATGAGAGTCCTAATCAATATGTCTTTAATTATAAAACTATGCAGATGTATGATATTGGTACCAAATGGTTACCAGAGAGAAGCATTCTCATGCATAAACATGAATCGATATTTCATAAGTATGGGATCGTTATTGGAGCAGTGATTCTCATTTTATCTATTTTGCTCATGATTATTCTAACCCTCATGCAAAATATATACAAGAAGAAAGCAGCAGAAGCAAAATTAAAGGAAAAAACAAACACAACTCATTGTAGCCAATAATGATTTGATAGCTGCTAATGAAGAATTATGCGTTACATTTGAAGAGATAGAATCTCAGAGCCAGCAAATTCACGAATTAATCTATGAAGATAAATTAACAGGTCTAAAGAATCGTTATACCATGACCAAAACCATTGATATGATTATTGATACAAGTGCAGAGTGTAATATGGTTATTATGTTCTTTGATATTGATAATTTTAAGGATATTAACGATACGCTAGGTCATGATATGGGTGATTATGTCATTAAGATGATTGGTGAGAAACTAAAAAATTTATGAGAAAGAAAATATACATATTGGACGATTTGGAGGTGACGAGTTCTTAGTCATGGTCCATGATTATGAGTCCATGGATGAAATCAATGGCTTAATTGAAGCCATACAATATGTATTTGCTTCAGAAATTAAGATTAATCATAATAAGCTATATCTCACTGTGAGTATGGGGATGGTATTATACCCAAATCATGGTTTACAACGAGGTGAGCTTATTAAAAAAAGCAGATATGGCACTTTATCAAGCAAAAGAAGCTGGTAAGAATACCTATATATTATATGATGAAACCATGAACAAAGCATTAGAAGAGAAATTAATATTACAAGGTGCTATTAAACAAGCAGTAAATAAACAAGAATTTACCGTATATTATCAACCTTATGTAGATGCCAATACCCATGAGATTATAGGGTTTGAAGCTCTAATTCGCTGGTTCAGTAAGAAACATGGAACAGTATCACCCTATAAACTAATAACCCTTGCAGAGGAAATGGGATTAATTGTTGAGATTGGCGCGTGGGTATTAAGAGAAGCTTGTGAATTTATTAAGGAGATAAATATGGGGCGGGATATACCTCTTTCTGTATCTGTTAATGTATCGCCAGTACAATTAAAATATAGTGGTTTTTTTTATGAACAAGTTATACATATCCTACAGGAAGTGGGGATATCACCCAAATATCTATGTTTAGAAATGACAGAAACGGTGCTATTAGAATCACTTGAATCCAGTGTAGATACCATTCAGAAATTGCGAGACCATGGTATACATATTGCTCTAGATGATTTTGGTTCAGGTTATTCATCATTACAATATCTTAAGGAGCTTCCTGTTAATATTATGAAGATAGATCGTTCTTTTATCAAGCATGTTGCACAGAGTGAATACGATCAATTCTTTATACATGCAATGATTATAATCGCACATAAAAAGGGCTTAAAGGTAGTAGCAGAGGGAATTGAAACCAAGGAACAATTAGAAGTTCTTGAAGCTAATGGATGTGATCTTATACAAGGCTACTATTTTAGTAAGCCAAAACCAAAAGATGAAATTAAGGCAATGATAAATAAAGAACATGAATCATCATAATTAATAGGTATCATAGGTCAATTTCTATCATACTTTGTAAAAAAAATAGTTCTTGACATATAAAAATAATCTATGATAAGATGAATACATTGTATGGTGTGTTACTGAATAGGCAGGCATAAACCTTGTTATTGGTTTATGCCTTTTTGTATATACCAATAGCATGGATAAGAAGTATACTTTTTGTCAATTATCAAAAACTATGTTAGAGGTGGTAATATGAAAATAGCAAAGGTTACAGTAAAATCGGAAACAGGGTTACATGCACGGCCTGTAATAGTATTTGTCAATACGGCAAAAGAATTTGATTGTGATGTATCCGTAGAGAAGAATGGCAAAACAGCTGATGCGAAGCGCTTTCTTTCCGTTTTGAGCTTAGGTGTTAACATGGACGATGTGATTACGTTAAAGACAGATGGAAAAGATGAGGAAAAAGCTATAACAGTATTAACGAAACTTGTCGAGGATGATTTTCATGTTTAGATTAGGCGATTATAAGGTACTAAGGGGACAAAATGCGTCACAGGGAATTGGGATAGGTACAGCGTATCTTTATGAGGAAATACATATTGAGATTCCAGAAGAATTCGTGGGTTCTCCAGATGATGCATTAAGTAGATTTCAAAAAAGTCATGAGCAGGCCATTAAAGAAGTTGATGCAATTTATGAAAAGGCAAAAGAAAACTTAACCCAAGAAGAAGCTGATATTTTTGGTGCTCACAAGATGATGTTAGAAGATATTGAGTATGTGGAAGCCATAGAAAACAAGATAAAAGAGCACCTTCACCCTGCAAAAGCAGTTGAAGAGGTTAAACAATATTTTATGGGTATATTTCAAGCACTTGATAATGATTATTTTAGAGAACGGGCACTGGATGTGACAGATATATCAGATAGACTTATACGTATCATTCTGGACGTAAAAGAAAAAAGATTTATCTCACTTACCACATCAAGTCATTATAGTTGCTAATGATCTCACGCCATCAGATACCATTCGCATGGAAAAGGAAAAGGTAGTTGGTTTTATCATAGAGCGTGGTGGGTTAACTTCTCACACAGCTATCATTGCACGAACATTAGGTATACCAGCTGTTATTGGTGTTCAGGAAGCGGTAAACCATATTGAAGATGGTCAACACCTAATCGTAGATGGTGGGGATGGTGTTATCATATTGAATGGGGATGAAGTGGCAAGGCAACACTATGTTATTAGTTAAGGCAAGTCATGAAGAAGAGAGCATGCTCCAAGAGTATATTGGAAAAGAGGCTGAAAGTATCAACCACATGACGTGTTCCCTATATGCTAATATAGGTTCGGTAGATGATGTAACCGCAGCATTGAACTATGATGCTCAGGGAATAGGACTTTTTAGAACTGAATTTATATATATGGGTAGAGAGCAGGCACCTAAGGAAGAAGAGCAATTCTTGATATATAAGGAAGTTGCTGAGCAGATGAGTGGCAAAGAAGTGACCATTAGAACACTGGATGTGGGTGGTGATAAACAAATTGGCTACCTAAATATCCAACAGGAAGATAATCCTTTCCTTGGTTATAGAGCTATTCGGTATTGCCTTGATCATGAAGAATTATTCAAGACTCAGCTAAGAGCCATATTACGTGCCAGTGTATATGGTAAGATTCTTGTCATGTTTCCAATGATTACGGCTTTTGAAGAACTTATGAATGCAAAAGCTATACTTCAAGAAATCAAAGAAGATTTAGATAGAGAAGGTATTGCCTATGATAAGACCATGAAGGTTGGTATGATGATAGAAACACCAGCATCTGTTATGCTAGCAGATCAATTTGCCAAGGAAGTTGATTTTTTTTAGCATTGGTAGTAACGATTTGATTCAATATACCATGGTTGCAGATCGTATGAATACCCAGGTGGAGAGGCTCTATTCACCCTACTATCCAGCTGTAATTAGAGCCATACATCAGGTTGTTAAGGCAGCAAAACCTTATGATGTATCCGTAAGTATATGTGGGGAAGTAGCTAGTGATTTCAAGCTTATAGGGTTATGGTTAAAGATGGGCATAAATAAACTCAGTATGATGTCATCAGTTATATTAAGACTAAAGCACCACATATGTCATATGAACACAGAAGATGTCTCATTAGACCAGATATTACAAGCTAGAACCCGTGAAGAGATAATAAGATTATTAGATGAGTAGAGGAAGAGCCAAGGGGTAAAAATACCTATGGGAGGGATCAGACGTGAGCAACCTTGAATATGCTATTCAAAAAGTGCTTAACAATAATGTGATTCTCGGTCACCAACAGGAACAAGGCGAAGTCATTCTCATGGGGAAGGGTATTGGCTTTGGAAAAAAAACAGGTAAGCATTACGTCATTGATGAACATAAGATTGAAAAAGTATTTTTTGCACCACATTGATCTTGAAAAAGAAGATTATATGAGCGTGATTCGTAACATGGACTATCGTGTCATAACTGTTGGTGAAGAAATTATTCAGATGGCCAAGAAAGCATTTCATACGTTGAATGCGCATATTTATGTGGCATTAACAGATCATATTGGCTTTACATTAGAACGAATTAAGCAAGGGATGGTTATCAGCAATCCTTTTCTCTATGAGATTAAATCGCTATACAAAGAAGAGTACGATATAGGACGTCAGGCTAAAATCATCATTAAGAAGAAGTTAGGTGTCACCATTCCAGACGATGAGGTGGGCTTCATAGCCCTTCATATTCACTCAGCAAGACAGAACAAAGAAGTTAAAGACACTGTTAAGCACACACGACTGATTCAAAAGATGGTGACTATCGTTGAAGAAGATATTGGAAGCAATATTGATAAAGACAAGATTTTATATAGCCGTCTGATCAAACATTTAAGGCAATGCATGGAGCGAGTAGAAGCTCAAAAAAAAGCATTATTAATCCATTATTAGAAGATATTCAAGTGAAGTTAAGAGATGCTTATATGATAGCGGTGAAAGTAGGTAAAATGCTTTACCAAGAAAAGGGGATAGAAGTGCCGGATGATGAGTTAGCATTTATGGCATTGCATATCGAGAGACTCAAAGAATCCATTAAATAAATAGCAAGATGTGTTACTGGTAATGCAGGCATAAATCTTATTCCACGTTCAACCCAGTAGTTGAGCGTTCGTAGAATACGATTTATGCCTTTTTTACATAAATCCCTTAACCATAGAGAGGGATATAAAAAGATTATAATAATAGGAGGAGTTTTACATGAACAATTTATTTAGTAAGCTTCAAAAATTAGGAAAAGCTTTCATGCTTCCAATTGCAGTTCTACCAGTTGCTTCATTGTTTTTACGTCTAGGGGCACCAGACTTATTGAACATCCCTTTTATTTTTAGTATTGGAGAAGCTATTTTTAGCAACTTGCCAATGATATTTGCAATTGGTATAGCCATCGGACTTGCTAAGAATAATCATGGAGCAGCAGGTCTTGCAGGTGCTATTAGTTATTATGTACTTACCTTTGGACTTGATTCCCTTATTGGTGAGAAAACAGATATGGGTGCTCTAGCAGGGATCATATCCGGTATTCTAGCAGGAAATTGCTATAATCGTTTCCATAACATCAAATTGCCAACTTGGTTAGGTTTCTTTGGTGGTAAACGATTTGTACCAATTATATCATCATTTATTAGTATGTTACTTGCACTAGCATTCAGTTTTATATGGCCTCCAATTCAAAATGTGATAAGTAATACAGGTGAATGGATCGTCAGCTCTGGAGAAACAGGTGCATTTGTATATGGTACACTTAACCGTCTACTCATACCTACTGGTTTACATCATATTCTCAATAACTTAGTTTGGTTTGTATTTGGCGAGTTCCAAGGTGCAACTGGAGATCTTTCACGTTTCTTTGTAGGAGATCCTAATGCAGGACTATTCATGACAGGATTCTTCCCAATTATGATGTTTGGCTTGCCAGCAGCGGCACTTGCCATGTATACTACAGCTAAACATGTAAATAAAAAAGCTATATCAGGTGCATTATTTTCTGTTGCATTTACTGCATTCTTAACAGGTATTACCGAGCCATTAGAATTCTTATTCATGTTTTTAGCACCCGTTTTATATATTGGACATGCTTTGCTTACTGGTGTAGCCATGGTAGTATGTTCCATGCTAGGTATGAAGTTAGGATTTGGGTTTTCTGCAGGTCTGCTTGATTACGCTTTGAATTTTAATATTGCAACCAATCCACTATTACTTATTGTGGTAGGAGGGATTACCTTTGGTATCTACTATTTCTTCTTTGTATTTATTATTAAAAAGTTTGACCTACCAACACCAGGTCGATTAGAAGAAGTAGGAAATGATGCTGGCAAGAGCATTTTAAAAGAAAAAAGGCTTATCAGGTCTTGCAGCAGAATATGTCCTTGCTCTAGGTGGACCAGATAATATTGTTGAAATTGATGCATGTATTACAAGATTGCGGTTAACTATTAAGGACGCAAGTATTATTAACGATGAAGAACTTAAGAAATTAGGTGCGTCAGGAGTTATAAGACCAACCAAGAAAAACATGCAAGTAGTCGTAGGAACACAAGCAGAATTAATTGTTGATGAGATGAAACGAATTATATAAGGAACGACTTAATATTCATTCATATTCTATTTGCAATGTTCAGTGTTTAGGGATTTTTGCAAATAGATTATATGAAGTTATATTTCAACGGTTCCTAGTGACTTTTAAGGGGGGATTCACATGTTAAAACTATTTAATAAAAAACAAATCAACTTCATTATATGCCCCAACGCATTGTGAAGTGATACCAATGGAAGATGTACCTGATCAAGTATTTGCAAGTAAAATGATTGGGGATGGTATTGCATTTTTACCATATGATAACATGATAAAATCTCCTGGTGATGGATTAGTCATGCAGATATTCCCTACAAAACACGCAATTGCACTTGATATTAATGGGTTTGAAATATTACTTCACCTTGGCATTGATACTGTTGAACTTAAAGGTAATGGGTTTCAACCCTTGGTTAAAGAGGGGCAACGGGTTAAGCATGGGGATAACTTAATTAATATGGATCTTGATTATATCAAAAGCCAGCAAAAATCAACCATATGTCCCATGATTATAACCAATATGGATAAAGTGAAGAGGTTAGAAGGTCATCAAATAAGAGAAAAAACGTTCAGTGGCGTTATTCTTGAGATATGGGGGTCATAATGCATGGTTAAGATGAAAGTTAATTTAACCTTTGATTTTCATGCTAGACCAGCTACATTCTTAGTTAATAAAACCATCCAGTACCAATCTGAAATTAATATTCTTTTTAATGGTCAAAAAGCCAATGGAAAAAGTATTTTAAGTGTCATGGCATTAGAAATCATTAAAGGTGATCTGATTGAGTTGATCATTAGTGGAATAGACGAAACAGAAGCCAAAGATGGATTACAAGCATTCTTCATCACTTATAAGGATGAGTAAATTATACTTAATAGAATAACTCAGATAGATTTTATACCTTGTAAGGATTTTGTTGCAAAAGCCATAAAAATGAAGTAGGATAGAGATAGACATATTATAACAAAACAACATCATCCATTACGAATGATGTTGTTTTGTATTGTTGCAAGGAGGTAAAAATATGAAAGTTGTGGCTTTTAATGGAAGTCCTAGAAAAGAAGGCAATACCTATCATGCTCTAAAATTAGTAACAGATGAATTAGAAAAATCAGGAATTGACACAGAGATTATCCATGTGGGTAATAAAACCATTAGAGGATGTATAGCATGTAATCAATGTATTAAAAATAGAGATGAGCGATGTGCCATTGCGAATGATGAAGTGAATGAATGGGTTCAGGTTATGAAAGAATCAGATGGTATCATTTTAGGTTCACCTGTACATTTTGCTGCTATTGGAGGTACCATGAAATCCTTTTTAGATCGAGCATTTTATGTATCAAGTATGAACGGTAATCTATTGAGACATAAAGTAGGAGCATCCGTTGTTGCTGTTAGACGATCGGGTGGATTACCAACTTTTAATCAATTGAATAATTATTTGAATTATTCAGAGATAACCATGCCTAACTCTAACTATTGGAATGTTATTCATGGTGCACGTCCAGGAGAAGTGCTTCAGGATGAAGAGGGTGTTCAGATTATGCGTATACTAGGTAAAAACCTAGCTTGGTCACTACAGAAGAACACAGATAATCAACAAGAAGTTACTGAACCTGAAATGGAACGTAAGATATATACGAATTTTATAAGGTAGCATAGGATTCCAATAAAAGGAACCTTACACATGGATGCCATGACATCCATGTGTAAGGTTTTTTTTGTAGAATAGAAAGCTTAGAGTAGTATATCATGTTCTAAGGCTAGTAAAATATGAGTGGTAAAGAATGTAAAGAAAACATGCTGAAAAACATGATCAAATATGCAGTTTACTAGTATATATTAACCTTTTAATGGCAAAATAAACAAAATAAAATATATAAAATTAAATTAGTTATTGACATATTACTATAAACTGGCTATAATCTAGTTAACCGGTTAAGTAAACGCTTTGTTAGGAGACGAAAGAAAATGAATAAGATTTGTGTTGTTGGAAGTCTTAATATAGACATGGTTTTGAATATGAGTCGATTGCCCAAGTTAGGGGAAACATTGATGGTTGAAACCTTGGAAAAAGTACAAGGTGGAAAAGGTGGAAATCAGGCTTGTGGAGCAAGTCGATTAGGTAGTCAAGTAACCATGGTAGGTGCCATAGGTAATGATGAATATGGTCAATTATTAAAAGAAGGGCTAGAAAAAGATGGTATTAATACCCGTTATCTTAAAAAAGTAGATGGTCCATCAGGAATGGCTATCATAACTGTTGACATAGTTGGGAATAATACTATTGCAGTTATACCAGGTGCTAACGAACAAGTTACAGTAGAAGATATTATAAACGTAACATCTGCTATAGAAAAATCGGATGTGATTATTTCACAATTTGAAACACCTGTTGAAGCCACACTGCAAGCATTCAAAATAGGAAAAGAATCAGGTGCAATTACCATATTGAATCCAGCACCTTATCAAGAAGTACCTAGAGAATTATTGCAGTATACGGATATGATTATTCCAAATGAAACAGAAGCTTTTGATCTCACAGGGGTTCAAGTAGTAGATGAGGCTTCAGCTGTTAAGGCATCAGAGAATCTTCTTAATCAAGGTGTTAAGTATGTGATTATCACCATGGGTAAAGATGGAGCTATACTAGTAAACCAAGAGAAAAGTGCATTTATTAAGGCCTTCAAGGTAGATGCTGTTGATACAACCGCAGCAGGGGATTCTTTTATTGGTGCTATTAGTTCTAAAATTAATCATAGAATGCTAGAAGCCTTTGATGACATGAAAGCTATCGTTGAATATGGTAACAGGGTATCTTCAATAACCGTTACAAAACCAGGTGCACAGAGCTCTTTGCCAACACTTTCAGAAGTAGAAGCTATATTAGGAGGCAGCAAGAAACATGAAAAAGGGACGCTTATTAAACAGTAAAGTAGCAGAAGTTATCGCTAAAATGGGGCATACGGATCAATTAGCTATTGGTGATTGTGGCTTACCTATTCCAGATGAGACACAAAGAATTGATTTGGCACTTGAAAAGGATACACCTGCTTTTCTAAATACGCTAGATGTTGTTTTAACAGAGTTAGAGGTAGAAGCGGTGATTATCGCTAATGAAACGAAAGTAATAAGTAATACCCTTCTACAAGCTATAAAAGAACGTATTCAAGATACACCTATTATCTATGTAACACATGAACAATTAAAAGATGAATTGAAAAGTTGTAAGGCAGTAATCCGTACTGGGGAACAGACCCCTTATGCGAATATCATCCTCAAATCAGGTGTTGTTTTTTAGAAGGGAGTTATGTTGATGATGAAACCCTTAATTGAAATGAAAAATGTTAGTAAATCGTTCCCAGGTGTAAAAGCCTTACAGCAAGTAAATTTAAGAGCTTTTGCTGGTGAGGTTATGGCCCTTCTTGGTGAAAATGGAGCAGGGAAATCCACACTGATGAAGATTCTGAGTGGTGTGTACAAAAGAGATGAAGGACAACTCTTCATTGAAGGACAACAAGTAGAATTAAGTGGTATTAAAGATGCTGGAGAAAAAAAAGGTATTTCTATTATTCATCAAGAATTGAGTGTATTGCTAAATTTGAAGGTTTATGAAAATATCTTTTTAGGTTGTGAGACGGTATCAGGTATGGGACGTTTGAATAAGAAAGATATGATTAAAAAAGGCAGGAGAACTCCTTAAGGAGATCGGATCAGATATTGATCCAACAGCTTACGTAGGTTCATTAACAGTTGGTGAAAGACAGATGGTGGAGATTGTAAAAGCCATATCTAAAAATGCTAAAGTCATCATTATGGATGAGCCTACCACAGCCCTTACAGACAATGAGGTCAATCATCTGTTTAAAGTCATTGAAACATTAAAAAAGCAAAAGATAGGCATCATTTATATATCTCATCGCCTTGAAGAGATTTTTACCATGTGTGATCGTGTTACCGTATTACGTGATGGTTGTTATATTGGTGAAGAGGCTGTAAGTGGGCTTGATAAAAATAAACTCATCGCTATGATGGTTGGAAGAACCCTTGAAGAGCAATATCCTTATTTACAAGTTACCCCAGGTGAAAAGATGCTTGAAGTTAAGCACTTATCTATGGGTAAGCGTGTAAAAGATATATCCTTTTTTGTTCGACAAGGTGAGATACTGGGTGTTGCTGGATTAATGGGTGCTGGTCGAACAGAAGTAGCTAAGATAATTTTTGGTGAATACAAAGCGACATCAGGTGAAATATTAGTAGAAGGGAAGCCAGTACAGATTCACTCCCCTAAACACGCCTTTGAGCATGGTATAGCCTACCTCTCTGAAGATCGAAAAGGAGAAGGACTTATATTATCCATGTCTGTTTTACACAACATGACTTTATCAAATTTGAGTAGTTATGAAAATAGATTTAAGAAGATTAACAAGTCACAAGAAAATAAGGATTACAATCATTTTGTTGATAAATTATCAGTGAAGACACCAAGTGGGGAACAACTGATTAAGAATCTAAGTGGTGGTAATCAACAGAAGGTTATTCTAGCTAAACTCATTATGTTAGCACCAAAAGTACTTATTATTGATGAACCCACAAGAGGTATTGATGTAGGTGCTAAAAAAGAGATCTATGAGATACTCAACGAATTAAAAAAAAGCAGGAAAAGCGATTATTATGATATCCTCAGATTTAGAAGAGGTACTTGGTATTAGTGACCGTATCATTGTTTTACATGAAGGTCGCTTAACAGGACATGTATCAAGAGAAGAAGCAAGCCAAGAAGTGATTATGAAGTATGCAGTTGATTTGAATGGTAAAGGTGGAGGAGAGAAGACATGAATCTAAAAAAACTGTTGATAAAATATAAATCATTATTCGGTCTTATCTTATTAATTATTGTGATGTCTTTCTTAAGTTCACGATTTTTTTTAAAAGTGAGTAACCTACTTAATGTATTTACACAAGTATCTGTTAATGCAGTCATCGCCATGGGTATGACTTTCGTTATATTGACAGGTGGAATTGACTTATCCGTTGGTTCAATCTTAGCCATATCAGGTGCTGTGGCTGCTATGATTATGAAAGATACAGGAAACATTTTTCTAGCAATATCAGGTGCACTCGTTGTTGGGATGATCATTGGATATATTAATGGAATCATCATTGCAAAAGGTAAACTACAGGCTTTTATTGCTACCTTGGCAACCATGACCATCTTTCGAGGCGTAACCTATGTGTTTACGAAAGGTATTCCTATATCCGGTTTAGATCAATCCTTTATGGCTATAGGTAATGAAAAAGTGTTAGGTATTCCTTGGCCCATTATCATCATGTTAGGTATTTTCTTGATTACAGCCTATGTGCTTAATCAGACCAAATTTGGTCGTTATATCTATGCCATTGGTGGTAATGAAGATTCTGCTAGATTGTCTGGTATTAGCACACACCGTGCAAAAACCATTGTCTATATGATTTCAGGACTTATGGCAGCTGTTAGTGGTATTATTGTTACCAGCCGTATTGGGTCAGCAGGTGCTACTGCAGGGGAAGGTTATGAGCTCGATGCCATTGCAGCTGTTGTAATTGGTGGGACAAGTTTATCGGGTGGAGAAGGTTCCATCGGTGGTACGATCATTGGTGCTTTAATTATAGGTATTTTGAACAATGGTCTTAATCTAATGAATGTTAATCCTTTTTATCAATCCATTATTAAGGGTTCAGTTATCCTTATAGCCGTTCTTTTTGATAAAAGGAATAAATAAATTTGACATTAATATGATTCAATTTGAAAGGAGAAGTTTTATGAAAAAAAATATTAAGCATTTTACTAGTAGCTGTTATGGTGTTAGGTATTGGTGTAGGATGTGCTAAAAAAGATAGTACAGAGGATAATTATGACAATAACACCGATCAACCAAACACAGAAGAACCAAAAGATGACGAAACAAAGAAGGATAACAAGAAAATAGGAATGGTTCTATCAACACTTAACAACCCATTCTTTGTATCCATGAAAGAAGGAGCAGAGAAAAAAGCTACGGAACTAGGCTATGACCTTGTAGTATTAGATTCGAATAACGATGCTTCAACAGAAAGAGCAAGTATTGAGGACTTAATACAACAAGAAGTTGCTGTTATACTCATTAACCCAACAGATAGTGATGCAGTAGGTAATGCTATCAAAGTTGCTAATGACGCTAATATACCTGTCATAACAGTAGATAGAAATGCAAATTCTGGAGAGGTTGTTACACACATTGCTTCTGATAATGTAGCCGGTGGTAAAATGGCAGGGGAATACATTCTTGAACAACTTGGTGGCAAAGGTAAATTAGTAGAATTACAAGGTATTCCAGGGGCATCTGCAACACGTGATCGTGGTGAAGGTTTCCATCTTGCAGTAGACAATAAAGACGGTGTAGAAGTGGTATCTAGCCAGTCAGCTGAATTCGATCGTCAAAAAGGCTTAAATGTTATGGAGAATATTATTCAAGCGACTCCAGAGTTTGATGCAGTATTTGCTCACAATGATGAGATGGCATTAGGTGCTTTACAAGCTCTTAAAAATGCCAATAAAGATGTCATTATCGTTGGATTTGATGGTACAGATGATGCTGCAACAGCTGTAGAAAATGGTGATATGTTAGCAACGGTAGCTCAACAGCCAGATTTAATGGGAAGTTTAGCTGTAGAGAATGCAGTGAAAAACATGAATGGAGAAACATTAGAAGATTATATTCCGGTTGAATTAAAATTAATCACAAAATAATGAATAAGAGTTAATACGATATTGTAAGTGAGAATAAAAAAGGGTTGTTTTATCAATAAATTATGTAGCTTATGAATAGGAAAATATAGTAATATTTTCCTATTCTAAACTGTGTAAATTATGGGTGAGATAGCCTCTTTTTTTTAGTTATATAATATTAATGACAAAATATTTATGCAAATAATTTGTCGATTATTAACGATTATGATATAATAAGGAGAATTTAGGTTGAGGAGGAAACAATAATGGAGACAACTGAGCACAGAACTTCCTATGAAGGTATATGCAAACAATGCGGCATACGACCTGTGGCAGAAGGAAGTTCTACACCGTTATGTGAAGAGTGTAGAGAACTCTATATTAAGCGGCCAATGCCATTTTATATCAAATTATTTTTGGTGTTTATTATAGCTGCCATAGGTTATTCAGCATGGCAATTACCAACAGTAATTAAATACAATGTGGCATATCAACAAGGTAGGAATTTTGAAGCAGAGAGAAAGTATATGTCAGCACAGAAAGCCTATCAAATGGCTCAAGAACATTATCCAGATTCCATAAAGATTAGGTATGGCCTTATCAAATGCAATTACTATAATACGGATAATGACGCCCTCTATAAAAATCTTGAATATATGGAAGGGCGTACGATAGATGAAGGACCTATGTACGATGAACTACAACGTATCTATGATGAGACTGCCGCACTGCATATTCCTAACGAAGAAATAAGTAACAATTATGATATGATCGTTGAACTTTCGTTAGAGGAAAAAATTCAGTATTTGGAGGAATTTCTAAAAAAGAATCCAGTAGAGAGTGACTATAGCAGGTATGAGTTAGCTAATTTATATATGACGGCCAAGCGTTATGAAGCATCTGAAAATATGATCCTAAAGCTAAGAAAGAAATACCCATTAAATGCTATGATTACTATACAACACATGGATGTTTATATTTCACAAGGACGATATGATGAAGCTACAAGAATCGGAAGATCATTATTACAGATTAACCATGAAGACATCATTGCCTATTTACGACTAACGGGCATTGAACTTGATCAAGAAAAATATGAATCAGCCTTAGATTATGTGGAACAAGCTATGGCTATTGATGCAGATGACACATATGTTATGGCTGTAAAAAATATTAGTCCATCATTATCTTGGGCAAATAAATGAAAGAGATGCACTTATAGAGTTAATGAAAAAGCAACCTGATTTTATACAAGAAGATTACCAGGGGTTATTTGATAAAATAGCCGGTATAGAAGAGTAAGAGGAGGTCGTACATAGATGATTATTCCAGGACAATTTATATCAGCACTAACTTTTCCAGGGGTTATTGTGCATGAAATATCCCATCAGTTTTTCTGTCGTCTCTTCAAAGTACCTGTATTTGATGTATGCTATTTTCGTATTGGCAATCCAGCAGGTTATGTGGTACATGAAGACCCGAAACAAGTTTATAAGAAATTATTAATAGGCGTTGGACCATTTATTATCAATTCTATACTAGGTGCTTTGATTGGTATGTCAGCAGCACTGGATATTATGGAACATGATACTTTTTCTTTCATCAATATGATACTATTTTGGTTAGGTATATCGATAGCTATGCATGCCTTTCCAAGTACAGGTGATGCAAAGAGTATCTGGCAATCTATAAAACACACCAATATTCTTGTGAAATTATTAATAGCACCTATTGTTGGCATTATTTATATTGGAGCCATTGGTTCTGTAGTATGGTTAGATGCCATCTATGGTTTTATGATATGTGCTGGAATACCAAGGTTATTGATTCACTTATTAATGTAAGTAAATAAAATGAAAACATAGGACTGTCTAGGGGTAATTTAGATTTACGTCATATACCTTGCCATGACTTTTTTGCTTGCAAGGATAAGTCACAACAAGGGTGGGAAAATATATTTTCGCACTTACCCCCATAAGATAGTCCTTCATAATACAAACTTAATAAAACAACTTTAAAAAGTCAGTTGAAAAAGGTTGCATGATGTGTTACACTGAACTTACATGATGAGAGAGATAATTCTCATGGATAGCTGATAATAATAGATATAGGAGGAATTATAATGTTTGATATGAATCATATTCAATATGAAGGAAAAGATTCTAAGAACCCATTAGCTTTTAAACACTACAATCCAACAGAGGTTATTGGTAATAAAACCATGGAGGAGCATTTAAGATTTTCAATGGCTTACTGGCATACGCTAACAGGTGAGGGGGCAGATCCATTCGGTGTAGGTACTATGATTCGCCCTTGGAATACTTATACAGACCCAATGGATAAAGCAAAAGCTCGTGTAGAAGCAACTTTTGAATTACTTGATAAATTAAGTATACCATTCTTCTGTTTTCATGATGCAGATATTGCACCACAAGGTAAGAGCTTAAGAGAATTTCAGAATAATCTCGATACCATAGCCGACATGATTGCAGGGTATATGAAGCAAACAGGGAAGAAATTATTATGGGGAACAGCTAACAATTTCTCTCATCCTCGATACGTACATGGTGCAGCAACATCTTGCAATGCAGATGTATATGCTATGGCAGCCGCCCAAGTGAAAAAGGCTATGGAATTAACCCATCAACTTGGTGGAGAAAATTATGTATTCTGGGGTGGAAGAGAAGGGTATGATACCATCCTTAATACCAATATGAAGTTAGAACAAGATAATCTAGCCAAGTTCTTACATATGGCAGTGGACTATGCAAAAGAGATTGGATTTACAGGTCAATTCTTAATTGAACCAAAGCCAAAAGAGCCAACAAAACACCAATATGATTTTGATACAGCTACGGTTATAGGTTTCCTTAAGACTTACGATTTGGATGATTATTTCAAAATGAACATTGAAACGAATCATGCCACTTTAGCAGGTCATACATTAGAACATGAACTACACCTGGCTAGAATTAACGGTTTCCTTGGTAGTGTTGATGCCAATCAAGGTGATTTGTTATTAGGATGGGATACAGATCAATTTCCAACCAATATCTACACAACGACTCTTGCTATGTATGAAATATTACAAAATGGAGGTCTTCATAAAGGCGGACTTAACTTTGATGCTAAATGTCGTAGAGGTTCTTTTGATGAACAAGATCTATTTTATGCACATATTGTTGGTATGGATGCTTTTGCAAGAGGTCTTAAAAATGCACATAAGATGTTAGAAGATAAAGCCCTTACAAATATCGTTAAAGAGCGTTACGCTAGTTTTGAATCTGGTATGGGTAAGAAAATTGTTGACGGTCTTACGGACTTTAATGAATTATCCAAATACGCTCTTGATCTTGGTGATATCAAGAATCAATCAGGCAGACAAGAGATGTTAGAAGGTATGATTAACACATATCTGTAGACATATATAATGGCAAGAGAATATGTACAGCCATGGGATAACATTATACTTTTTTATAACAAGAGATATATTGGATCATCATGCTTTGTGTTATAATGAAAACAATAAAAAAAATGATGACGATATGATGAATCGGAAAGAATGCAAAAGAAAAGAGTGAGTAACATGTTTTTATTAAAAGATATTGACCGCGAAAGCATTAAGATGTCCAATAGCAAGAAAATCCTTCAATGTCTCTATCATGAAAATCAATTAACCAAACAAGAGATATCAAAAGCATTGAATCTAAGTATTCCTACAGTTACCCATAATGTAAATACCTTATCGAAGAGGGGTATATTGAACAAGTGGGTGTAGCAACATCGACTGGAGGAAGGAAGCCAGCCGTGTTACAGTTTTTGCCTGACGCCAAATACAGTGTGGGTATTGATGTATCATCCCACGGTTATTACATGGTACTAACGAATCTCAAATCAGAAATAACGAAAACAAGAGAAGTCGATTTTCATTATAAAAAATATGAATGATTTTATTAACCATGTCAAAGAAAATCTTAATGATATGTTAAGAGAAAAACAGATTTCCATAGAAGACTTATTAGGTGTTGGTTTTTCATTAAGAGGAACCGTTAATAAAGAACAGCGTATTTTTGAAGTTGCACCAAATACGGATATAAAAAGTATTAATTTTGACCAATATGAGGCTATCCTAGAAACGAAGATTTATATTGAAAATGAAGCCAATGCAGCTGCTATATCAGAAAATGCCCTAGGGGTAGCCAAGAAGATGCGTAACTTAATCTATCTATCCATTAATGAAGGGGTAGGTACAGGTATTGTGATCAGAGGCTATCTCTATAGAGGGAAAAATCACCGTGCTGGTGAGTTTGGCCATATGGTTATTAACCCTCAAGGTCCCCAATGTGATTGCGGTAATAAAGGATGTCTTGAAACATATGTCTCCATGAAAGCTTTGGAAAAAGTCTGTGAAGATACTTATGGCCCTAAGGTGTCTGTAGAAGAGCTATTTCAACGTTATCAACTAGAAGAGTCTTCTGCAATAGATATTGTTGAACAATTGATTCATTATTTAACCATAGGTATCAAAAAATATCATGAATGGACTTGACCCACATTATATTGTCATTGGTGGTAATTTAAGTCGGTATGGCGAATATTTCATGAATCAGCTTAACCAACAGGTCTACAAAAAACAATATTTTTTATAAACCTTCAGATCATAAGATTATATTATCCAGTCTGAAAGAGAAATCATCTGTATTAGGTGCTGCATTATTACCTCTTCAAGAACTACTATATGGTAGTGAGAAGGTTATCTAGGAGGAAGCGTCATGTATTTATTAGGTATAGATATTGGTACATCAGGAACCAAAACAGTACTCTTTGATACAAAGGGTAAGCAAGTTGCTAGTGCCTTAAAGGAATACACCATGGATCAACCAAAAGCAGGTTGGGCAGAGCAAAATCCAGAAGACTGGTGGCATGCTGTTGCACATACCATTAAGGAAGTTATGCGTTGTTCAGGTGTAGACCCAGAGCATGTTAAGGGTATTGGCTTATCAGGACAGATGCATGGTCTCGTTCTGTTAGATGAAAAAAAATCAAGTCATACGTCCGTCAATCATATGGTGTGATCAGAGAACTCAGAAGCAATGTGATGATATGACAGATAGAGTGGGTAGAGAGAAACTCATTGATATTACTGGTAATCCTGCTATTACAGGATTTACGGCTAGTAAAATCTTATGGGTCAAAGATAATGAACCGGATAATTATCAACAGGTGCAGCACATTCTTTTACCAAAAGATTATATACGATATAAATTAACAGGTGTGTATGCCACAGAAGTTTCAGATGCTAGTGGTATGCAGTTATTGGATATTGAGAAGCGTGATTGGAGTGACGAGCTTCTAGCGTTGCTAGGTATCGAGCGTGACTTATTACCAAAGGTCTATGAATCCATTGAAGTAACAGGTGGTATAACGACTGATGTGAGTAAGTTGACAGGGCTTGCAGAAGGCACATCTGTTGTCGGTGGGCTGGTGATCAAGCGGCTGGAGCTATTGGTAATGGTATTATCGCTAGTGGACATGTATCAGCAACAATTGGTACGTCAGGTGTTGTATTTGCTCATACAAATAAACCCCTAAAAGATCCAAAGGGGCGCATTCAGACTTTTTGTCATGCATTACCAGGTGCTTGGCATGTTATGGGGGGTAACTCAAGGAGCAGGATTATCTTTAAGATGGTATCGTGATAATTTCTGTACAGATGAACAACATGTTGCAGAAAGTATGGCATGTGACCCTTATGAACTTATGACTCAGGAAGCAGCTCAGGCAGAAGTAGGATCAAAAGGACTTATCTATTTGCCTTATCTTATGGGAGAGAGAACACCTCATTTAGACCCATATGCTAAGGGGATATTCTTTGGTTTAGCACCTTCTCTCACGAAGAAGGAAATGATTCGTTCTATTATGGAAGGCGTTACATACAGTCTGAGAGATTGCTTGACATTAATTCACGAGTTAGGTATAGTAACGGATAAAGTACGTGTATCAGGTGGTGGAAGTAAGAGTGAGTTATGGCGACAGATGCAAGCGGATATATACAACTGTCCAGTCACAACCATTCATGCGTCAGAAGGACCAGCACTCGGTGTAGCCATATTAGCAGGCGTTGGAACGGGTGTCTTTTCATCGGTTGAAGAAGCCTGTGAAGGATTAATTAGCTATGGGGAAGGGACCCAGCCAAACCCAGCTAATCATGAACGATACATGGCATTCTATAAGATTTATAAAAAAACTCTACAATCAATTGAAAGATACATTCAAGGAACACCAAGAATTATTGTAGGTTGTCATGATTAAGAGCAGTTAATGATCAACGATTGAAATAAAGAGTTATTTGAAAAGACTATAAAACTTTACTTAAAATCTTTTAATGATTAAAGAACCTAAAAAATGATACAGCCCCCCCCTTATTGTAGACAGTTAGATAATATAGCTGACTACAACAGGGGGCAATACCTATAGGTTCTTTTTTTTAATGTGTCAAATAACAATTATCTTTGCTAGCAACTTGAGTGAAAAGTCGCCTCATGATAATTATGCACTTAACTTATAATCCCTATTATCTTGATTCACATGAGTATCTTGATGATTATCGGGTTTTCTTAACTCGATCACTAATAGAATGAGAGTCAGTACAATGGTCATACCATCTGCAATGGGTGTAGCAATCCAAACACCTGTTAATCCTAACTTTAAAGGTAATAATAATACAAGAGGTATAAGCAATGCAAATTGTCTTAATGAACCAAGTAGGATAGCTTGTTTACTCTTGGCAATGGATTGGAAGTATGCCGTACCCATAAAACCGCACGCATATCAAAACTATGGTCATTATCCTTCTTAATGAAAACAAACAATGTCTTCTGTTAGTCAGGGACTTAATCTAGAAAAAGGTTCTTTTACACCTGTTGCCAATCGGTTAATACAATATGATTATATTGAAAAGGTCTGCTCCAAAGAAGATAAAAGAGTGAGTTACCTCATATTGACTGAGAAGGGTCAGGAATTTGTTGATAGATTATATGAAGGTATAAAAAAAACACATACAAAAGAAGTTAGAAATCTTAGGAGAAGATGAACGAGAGGTTTATTTTGCAGCTATACGTTTGGTGCTGAGTATATCTAAGAAGATAGAAAATAATAATTAAAAATTATAGTATGTGGTTATAGCTACACCAAGATTATTAAAGCATATATAAGTCGATTGCTGGATTAGTAAGAGGCTAAACCTAGTCAGCATCAGCCTTTACAATATATCAAACATCATCAAGAAAAGGGAATTCTTATGTGTTATACTGTTCATAAAGGTTGGTGATACAAGATGTCTGATTACTATGATAAGCTACAGAAAACACTGGATTATATTGAAAAACATATCAAAGAGGATATTTCAATTGACGAATTATCAGCTTCATGTTTCTATTCTGTCCATCATTTTCATAGGGTATTTCAATCCATAGTGGGAATACCTGTTATCGACTATATACGAAAAAAGAAAATTATCTGTAGCATCGGGAGAAATTATCGATACAGATAAAAAAAATAGTAGATATAGCATTGGATTATGGGTTTAATTCTCATGAAACTTTTTCAAGAGCATTTAAGAGAATATTTGATATAACACCTAATGCCTATAGAAAGTTAAATACACATGCGATACCCACTGATTTCTGGAAAGTTAGTTTTACGAATAGTGACTTGCAGAAACGCTATATGAGAGCGGTTGAAACACTATGCGACAGATTAAAAAAGGATGTTAATGTCCTTGCTGTCATTATCATGGGAAGCCTTTCTTATGACCAAGTGTGGGAAAAGTCGGATATTGATATGACGATTATTGTTAATGATAACTGTAAACTTAAAACGGAATTATGTCTTTTAGAAGATGATATATACATTAACGGGCATGTCATGACTAGAAGCGAATTTAGAAAACTGATTGGGAAAAGCTTACAAGCTTCAATGACGCATTCCTATTATTCATTAGGGACATTAATTTATTGTAAAGACGACTCCTTAAAGGAGCTCTTTGAGAATGTTTGCGACACGAACACAATAGGCGAGAGGGACAAATCTTATGCTTTAATGGAAAGAACGGAATGGGTTCTCTACAGATTATATAAAGCAGAAAAGTGGCTAAAAGTAAAAAAGTGATACCAGATACGCGTATTTATGGATAATTGAAACGTTGAAACATGTTGCAGCAATCGAGGTGCTGTTGAATAATAACATTCCTTCAAGAGAAGTCATATTACAAGCCCTAAAGTATAACAACCCCATTATCGAAAAATTATATATTGGATTGATGGATGAGAGAAAAAACAGCATTAATGTGTCCCAGTCAATTGATATGATTTATAATTATTTAAGACAACATATGCATGTGATCTGCAAGCCTATTCTTGAGTATTTTGATAGCTCCAAAGAAATGAAAGCTCTATCAATAATCATACAAGATTTTAATAAGATGATAGGTCCTCATATTATATGTGAAATATGTGAGTGGCTCTGTGAAGAAGGTGTTCTTGTAAAAGATATTGCAGAAACACACATAACCAATAAAAGTAATACGATTGTATATGAACCAGCTTATTTTAAGCTTGATAAGGATATGGACATATTCATATAGACGTAGCATTAGTCGCGAAAGGAGTGGTTGTGTGTGTTAGGAAAAAAACAGATAGAGATAAAGGGTGCAAGGCAGAATAACCTTAAGAATATAGATGTCAATATTCCAAGAGATAAAATTACTGTCATAACGGGTGTTAGTGGTTCAGGAAAATCTTCACTTGCCTTTGACATTATTTACGGAGAGGGTCAGCGAAGGTTTCTAGATTCATTACCAACTTTTTCAAGGAGTAGGATTGCACAACTAAAGAAACCAGAGGTGGATTTTGTATTTGGATTATCTCCTGTAATAGCTATAGAACAAAAAAAAGAGGACTTGTTAATCCAAGGTCAACAGTGGGAACCATGACAGATATTTACGATTATATGCGATTGCTCTATGCTACATCAGGGATAGTAAAGTGTCCGTACTGCCATGAGTCATTTGACATTAAAACATCCGGACAAATCGTAGAAGCGGTATTATCTCTACCAGAAGGAACGAAGATTGAATTCTTAACACCTGCTTATAAATTATATGGAGAAAACTACGGTTATCTTTTTGATGAAATAAGACAGAAGGGGTATAATAACTTACTTATTGATGGGGAGCGAATCGATATAAGCCAAGAAATAGATATTGATGAATATTGTGACCATGATATTAAAATAGTTATTGACCGATTCCAGGTAAAGAAAAATATAGAAAAAAGCATGATGAATTCCTTAGAAACTGCGTTAGAGGTCATTGGCGAACATGTTCTTATTGCTGAGCTTCTTTCAGAGGATATAACACAAGAGATAAAAGATACATTCTATAGAAGCTTTGGATGTCCAGAACATCATATTACGATGGTAAATATTGAATCACCTTATTTCGCATTTAATAATATTTCTAGTTCCTGTAGAACTTGTGGAGGAATAGGAACTTCTAAAAAAGCAGATCCAAGACTCATGATTGTTGACCATGAGAAGAGTATTAATGAAGGTGCATTTGATTCAAGTGTATACAACTGTAGAGGGGAATTAACATATAGACATTTGATCATGTATAATCTTTCAAAATATTATACATTCAGTTTAGATACACCTTTTAGTCAATTATCCGATCATGTCAAAGATATATTGTTTTATGGTACAAAAGGTGAAAAAATGACCATAGAAGCTCCGCCAGCTATTAAAAAGAGGAACTGGATTGTTGGTAGAACCATCCAATTTAGTGGATTCGTTAATCAAACGGAACATTGGTATAGGGAATCAATAAGAAAAGATAATGTCAATGAAGCGGTTCATGAATGGTTTAAAAAGAAGATGGTGGAGTATACCTGTCCAGATTGTGATGGTAAAAAAGTTAAAGAGACAAAGATTTAATGTTTTTATTAAGGACAAAACCATTCATGAATTATGCAGTATGCAGTTAACAGAATTATATGATTTTATTGAAAGCTTAACATTCCCTGTGGATAAAAAACATATAGCTGAACCTATCGTTCAGGAGATTAAAAAGAGGGTTTCATTGCTGAACCAGATTGGGCTAGATTATCTTTCGTTAGGTAGGAGAGCAGATACAATTTCAGGTGGAGAAGCACAAAGAATAAGATTAGCTACACAAATAAGTTCAGGACTTATGGGGATGATTTATATTCTTGATGAGCCGAGCATAGGTCTTCATGCTAGGGATAGTAAGAAAGTAATCAATATACTAAATCAGTTGAGAGATATCGGTAATACAGTCATTGTTGTTGAACATGATCTGGAGATAATAGAAAGTGCTGATAACATTGTTGAGATAGGTCCAGGACCTGGAATACACGGCGGTGAGATTATTGAAGTAGGGTGTATCGATAAAATTAAAAAAAGCTAAGCATTCTATTACCGGAAGATATCTTTGTGGTAAAGAGAAGATACGTATTCCTGAAAACAGACGTCATCATAATGGTAAAAAAAAGTTAACCATTTTAGGTGCTAAAGAGAATAACTTAAAAGACATTGATATAGAGATACCCTTAGGTGTTCTTGTATGTATATCAGGTGTTTCTGGGTCTGGCAAAAGTACACTTGTTAATGAAATTATCTATAAGAAGCTTAAGAGTATTAATGATCCAAGAATCATTCCAGGAGAACACAGAAGCTTAGAAGGTAACAAGTATATCAATAGCATTATCAACATCGATCAATCGCCCATAGGAAAAAAAATAGTCGATCGAACCCAGCCACTTATATAGGTTTGTTTGATAGCATTAGAAAATTATTTTTGAACACGAACGAGGCAAAAGCAAATGGGTATACCATTTCAAACTTTAGTTTTAACAGTAAGAATAGTGGACGATGTGAACACTGCAAAGGTGATGGACGCATAGTAACCAAATTGCAATTCATGCCTGATGTTGAAATTATTTGTCCTATATGTAAGGGACAACGTTACAAAAAAGAAATACTCGATATCAGATATAAGGGTAAAAATATATATGAAGTACTTGATATGAGTGTTGAAGTAGCAGAAGAATTTTTTTAGGGATAAGCGTAACCTGTGTCATAAATTGAACATAATGAGTCAGTTAGGACTGGGATACATCAAGTTAGGGCAGCCCTCAACGACTTTATCAGGTGGTGAAGCTCAGAGAATTAAGCTTGCTTCTGAATTAGGTAAGATAAAGAGAAGCACAAATAACCTCTATATATTAGATGAGCCTACCACTGGACTTCATATATCAGATATAAAAAAGTTATTAAATTGTTTAAACCTTTTTTGTGGAAAAGGGTCATTCTCTTCTTGTAATCGAACATAATCTGGAAGTACTTAAAACAGCAGATTATATTATAGACCTTGGTCCAGGAGGCGGAAAAAATGGAGGTTATGTCATAGCACAAGGCACACCAGAACAAGTGAAAGAAGTTAAGAAATCGATTACTGGAGAATTCTTGAAGCAAGTTTTATAAATTAACAACGATGAAGTTTTGACTTGTTTAAATTGGCTATAGATAAATGGAGTGTTGAAAACACAAGTATACAAAGAGGGTTGTCCTATGACAACCCCTCTTTGTATATTTTATGTGTTTAATTTAATCGTGCATTGAAGATACTTACATCACTGCCATTTGTTAATGAAAAATAAATAATGACTTCTTCTTGTCCAGTTACATCCACATCACATAGGGTCCAAGTTTCACCATCAATAAATTCAATTGTTTTGATGGTTTCTCTGTCAGAACTCTGTACGAGGATATCACCTAATCCTTTGTCACCAATCTTGTTAGCAACTAAATCAAAATTAAGAGTTTTATATTTCATATCAGGATTCTTGATGGTAATCATGAATTCTGAAGCAGGGAATATGGTACTCTCAAAAGTATGTCTATAACCCACTGGATATACAATTGGTTCAACGACAACATCTGTCACTTTTTCAAATGAACCATAGGATGCGCTTACTTCATAGAGATCATCATTATCAAATACGAAAGTATTGGTTTCTGATTCCGTTTTTTCTGTAGTTGTTGGTGCTTCTGGTTGAGCTTTTTCGAAGGTAATAGCCTTACGGTTAGCAGGATTAATAACACGGTTAATGATAGCTGCTGCTTCAGCTCTGATTATAGGTGAAGTTGGATGGAATGTCCCTTGTGCATCAGAACCTGTAACGATTCCAGCTTGATATAACGCAAAGATGTCTTGGTTATAAGGTGTATTATCATCTATATCAGGAAGTGTAGTAATGTCATTAATCTTTTTATATTGATCAGCGCCTATTGCTTTTGCGAAGAAAGAGGCTAATTCAGCTCTTGTTACTGGACGGTCATAATTAGTAAATTGACCTTCTGTAATAAATCCTTGTTTAAGAGCATAAGCAATTACGCTATCGTACCATTTTGAACCGGTACTTGTAAATACACCATCACCACCATAATAAAGCTCATAAGTTTTACAAGCCATGGAAAGTGCTTGTGCAACTGTTAATTGTCCCTTTGGATCGAAAGCACCGTTGCCTTTACCATTAATAATACCAAGTTCATAACTAGCTTGAACATCTTTAGCATACCATATATCGGTAGCTACATCATTAAATGTTGAAGCTGTGTATTCTTTTACTTGTGAAAAATTATCTAAACCACCAACATCTGTAGGGAGTGGATATGTATCTGGGTTTACAAGTAATAGACCAATTTTTTTGTTGGAATTCAATAGGGAATTCATAGATTAAACCAGCATAATCTCCTGAGAATTTAAGATCGAAACTCTTGGTACTTCCCATGCTGTAGGCTTGTCCCATACCATTACAGATAACCATTGCATCATCTTGATTACTTTCAAGAATGCTGTAGTAACCTGGATAAAAATCCAAAGTTACATCTTCGGCATTTTCATCTAATACTTCCATAGTAACGGTAGCTCCTGGAGCAACAGGTAGTACAGTAATTCCATTAGGGATTACTTCACCTTCACCGTTCCATGTGTATACTCCACCATTATCTGTTTTAGAATAAGTAATACTTGGATCGTCTTCATATACATTTAAGTATTGTACATTAATGTCTTGATAATAAACCAATTCATCTACTTGAATACCTACAATTCCATCAAGGGTTATGCGTAGATTAACAACTTTACCATAGAGGTCTACAGGCATCTCCCATGTTACGGAACCCGTCTTAACCTGTGATTTTTGTGTTGTTTCTTCAGCAGCCCAAGCAGTTGTAAAACCGCTAACCATTAACATCATGGCTAGCATGGTACCTAGTACTTTTTTCATCTTATACTCCTCCATATATTTTTATTTATGATACCATTTGGTAAACATATACTTTATTGTAAGATATAGGTCGTAAATTGTCAATTAAATACAAAAAAAATAATAAAAATGAATGTTTATAAGTGATATATGTCATGATAACCTGTAATAAAGGAGTAATTAATAGATTAATGTATATAAATGTAGAATATAGGCGTCGTATTAGGTTAGCTACAAACAGAGTTGATAGAGTAGGTGTTACTAATGATGAACGGTATTACGATTACCCATTTCTATGATATAATAGATTCATTCAAACCAAGGAGGTATTTTAATGATGGAGAAAAGAGTGCTGGGAAAAAACAGGTATTGAAGTTAGTTTATTGGGATTTGGTGGTTTTCATCTATGCGAAATACCTTACGCAGAAGCTGATTATCTTCTCAATAATTATCTCGATAAAGGTGGAAATTACATTGAAACGGCCCCAAGTTATGGCAATGGTGAATCAGAAATAAAGATCGGAAAAGCTGTCTCTCATAGAAGAAAAGAATATATCTTAGCTACCAAAGCACATGATCGTGACTATGAAGGATGTAAAAAAAACCATTGAGCAAAGTTTGACTAATCTACAAACGGATTATGTAGATTTTTTATTAATGCATGCTGTAGACTCTATAGAGACATTAGAGACGATATTAGGTGAGGATGGTGCAATAAAAGCAGCTGAAGAAGCAAAAAAAAGAAGGAAAAATCAAACATATTGGTATATCTATGCATGGTCATCCAGAGAGTCTAATTGCTGCTCTAAACAGATATCCTTTTGAAATAGTCATGACAACACTCAACTATTTTGATGTATGTAATTTTCCAGATATTTTAGGGAAACTTCTACCCTTAGCTAAAGAGAAAAATATTGGTGTAATATTAATGAAACCATTAGGTGATGGCTATCTATACCAAAATGTTGAGCAAGCTTTTACATATGCCTTTAGCCAAGATGTTTCCATCATCGTGACGGGTATGAATACACGAGAAATGTTAGAATTAGATTTCGGCTATGCCAATAACTATGAGCAGATGACAAATGAGGCTATTGAAAATCTTATGCATACAGCACCTGAGCTAGGTAATTATGTTTGCAGACAATGTGGGAAATGCCTCCCATGTAAAGAAAACATTAACATACCTTATATTTTTTTTCTTGGAAGCATTATATGACCGCCAGATGTTTGATGGTACCTTTGGAAGCGCAGCAGACTATGCGTTAAAAGAGCGACTCAAGCATTGGTTTGGTACCAAAGAAAAAGCTATTGAATTATATAAATCAATTGATATGAGTGCAAAATCATGTTCTGAGTGTGGAGAATGTCTAGAAAAGTGTCCATATAATATAGATATTATTAAGAAACTAAAAAATACAGATTATAAATTAGATTTTACTTATGGTAAAATCATGATTTAATCTTACATGAGCGTGTTTAATAAGAGGCTGTCTCACACAATAATGTGATGCAGCCTTAAGTGTTGCATTACATTGAAGAATCTCTGGAAGAAGTCGTTTTTTTTAGAATCATAAAACTAATGAAGATTGTGAGAAATGTCCTTTATTTTATAAAATTATATATGGTAAGCATATAATATGAACTTACACAATATAATGAAATGAAGACAACCTATTAAGGGTCTTTAATAGAGGAGGTATCATAGATTGAAAAGAAAAATAATGCTTAGTTTTATAATGACTTTTTTCATGGTGGCAAGTTTAATGCTGAATGTAACAACTGTAATACAGGCTGAAGAAGAGCCTGTCTCAGCTGTTTTTGGTGGAGGTCCTTTCGTATTTGGTGGGCAATCTGTAGTAGATGACATAAAAGCTTCTGGATTTAATACGGTTATGATATGGGCAGTTCATGTGAGAGAAGATGGGGATCTATACCTAAATGATGTGCTTGCTTGTGAAAATGGAGCTTTTGTGGGGGAGCAGTCCTGGGTAGATAATTGGCAATCATTGAAACAGGGAGATACGTCTGTCAATCGAGTAGAAATCAGTGTAGGTGCATGGGGAAGCAGTGCTTTCCAACATATCAAAGAACACATTGATACATACGGTACAGGAAGTGAGACAGTGCTCTATAAGAACTTCCAAGCGTTAATTAATGCAACAGGTGCAGATGCAGTAAATTATGATGATGAATCCACATATGATGTACCTTCATCCGTAGCTTTTGGACAGATGTGTATGAGTATGGGAGCGAAGATCACTTTATGTCCCTATACCAATACTTCCTATTGGCAGTCTGTTAAAAATCAATTAGGAGCAGGTGTTGATAGGGTTTACTTGCAATGTTATGCAGGTGGCGCAGGTAACAATCCAGGCACATGGCAGAATATTTTAGGTATGAAAGTAATACCTGGCTTATGGTGTCTCCATAGTGGTAGCGGATTAAGTGCTAGTGCGGTACAAAGTCAAATGACTTCATGGAAGAACGATTATGATATTGCTGGAGGATTTATGTGGTTATATGACGATATTCAAAAGTTATCAAGTCCTAATCTAACAGCAGATTACGCATCGGCTATTAATGTAGGTTGCGGTAGTACACAACCGCCTAATACCTATCCAACCATTGGTGGTCGTTCATATTATGAATGGATTTCAAATGTAGAAATGGGAACGCTTAATCATGCATCAGGTGATAACGGTGGCTACGGTGACTTTACAAGTCAAGTTCTAAATGTAACCAAAGGCAGTGCGTATAATGTTTCACTGATGCCAGGTTTCAGAAATAATACATACACAGAATATTGGAAAGTTTGGATTGATTATAATCAAGACGGTGATTTTTTGGATTCTGGAGAAGAGGTCTTCAGTGGATCTGGAAAGTCTGTTGTTTCAGGTTCTATAACAATAGCTACGTCTGCAAGTGTAGGAACTACACGTATGCGTGTGGTAATGAAATATAACGGTCAGCCACCATCTTCAGGTAATATTGGTGATGGTGAAGCTGAAGATTATACCCTTAATATTCAATAACACTATAGGAGCAGTTATATCAAAGGATGAAGTCGTATCCTTTGACATAACTGCTTTTTTTGTCGTACAAGAAATCTTCACTTTTTTAAATTCCTTAAACCTTTCTAGGTGACACAGCCCCTTAGTTATGTTCTTCTTATAAAAATCTAATGGTAATCTAAGGTTCTCATTATTTATTTCTAATACATAACTTGCATAATATTAAACAGATATGAATAGGGGAGATTGATTATGTACGATAACAATGATAGAGCAATGGCTTATGAACGAAAACAAAGAGAGCGAAAACGCTTAATAGAAGAACGAAGACGCTGGAGGAAGACGCGTAAGCAACGTAAAAGGAAATTAATCTTAAGCACAGTCTTGGCGATATGCCTCTTAGGTAGTATTTATTTTTATAAAGAACCATTATTAGCACAAATTGAACAGTTCGTTCCAGGTATGGGAGCAGGTTCATCACCAAATATATCTATAGAAATTAAAAATGAAAATAATGAACTAGTCACAAAAGTAGCCGTTTCAAAGTTAGATGAATTATTAAGCACTTACCCAGATGTACAACATTTAATAGATAAAAAAGAGCAATACCCAGAAGAAGTGATTGATCTTGTTCTTAAAAACCCAGAAACGATTCCATTTGCTCTAGACTACATAGAACAATATCCTTCCAATGATACGGATAAGGACATAGATGTAAGCAAAGATTACAAAGAAGGTGAAATACCTTTGTTCTTACAATGGGACAAACGATGGGGTTATGATAAGTATAGTGGTCGAGCTATGGGGTTTACAGGCTGTGGACCAACAGCTTTATCAATGGTTGTTATGGGGCTTACTGGTGACATAAGTAAACATCCAAAAGTTCTAGCAGATTTTGCAACCAAGGAAGGTTATGCAGTAGAAGGCTTTGGTAGTAGTTGGAGTTTAATGTCTGAAGGTGCCAAACAATTTGGTCTAACTGTAGACCGTTTAACTTTATCTGAGAAAGTCATCAAAAAATACCCTAGAAGCTGGGAAACCAATTATTGCCGTAATGGGTCCTGGGGATTTTACACAAAAGGGGCATTTTATTGTTATGACAGGTATGACAGATGATGGAAAGGTGAAGGTAAATGATCCCAACAGTATGAAAAATAGTCAGCAGGAGTGGGATATAGATGTGTTTATGAAGCAAACAAAAAATTTATGGGCTTTTGAGGTAGAATTGTAGGCTATTCACTTAGATAGCCTTTTTTTTACAGGTTTAAGGGTGAAAATAAATTTTCCCACTTTTGTTGTGAGTTTGTTCTTGCAAGTATACAAAGTCATAGCACCATATATGAAAAAAAATATTGGTGTATGATATAATACACATAATGGCATAGTAAATAAAGTAATAGCTTGTTAAAGGTTGTAATGATATTTTTACTAATGAAGGGAGAATATGAATGAAAGTAGGTTTGATTCGTTGTATGCAGACAGAGGATATGTGTCCTGCAACTACATGTTTTAAAGTGATGAAGAATCATAAATGTGCTTTTGAAAAAAGTGGAAGAAACCATTGAAGTAGTGGGGATGACCACATGTGGTGGGTGTCCTGGCAAGAAAGCAGTTACAAGAGCAGAAATGATGGTGAAAAGAGGAGCAGATACGATTGTTTTAGCTTCTTGTATGACAAAAGGAAATCCTGTTGGATTCCCTTGCCCACATATAGATAAAATAAAGGAAGCAGTTGGTAAAAGAATAGGGAAAGAAATACAGCTTATGGAGTATACCCATTAAAAAGTTCTATGCAATTATTAGTAAAAATATTAAAATTGAAAATACTATATATTAGACTAAAACATGTTCAATGTGGCGTTATCATATATATAGTATAAAAGATGAAGTTAGTTACATAACGCCATTATTAATATAAATATCAGCTTTAAAAGGTAGACACAAAAAAAGACATGAAAGTAAAGGAGTGTATAATATGAAAAAGGGAACCATAATATTATTAGTTATTGTAGGTATTGTAGTCCTCCTTCTATTTGGTGGAGTAGGTACGTACAATAAGCTTATTCAATTAAATGAATCTGTTGATGCTCAATGGGCACAAATTGAAAACCAGTTAAAAAAGAAGAACTGACTTAATTCCTAATCTTGTGAATACAGTAAAAGGATTTGCAGAGCAAGAAAAAGATGTATTACTTGGTGTAACAGAAGCAAGAGCAGGTATCGCCAATGCAAACACACCAGGAGAATACGCTGAGGCAGATGCACAATTAACAGCTGCACTTAAGCAATTGAATGTCGTGGTTGAAAGCTATCCAGAATTGAAATCTAATGAGAATTTTCTTAGCCTACAAACCCAGTTAGAAGGAACAGAGAATCGTATTGCTGTAGCAAGAAGAGATTATAATGAGTCTGTTAATTCTTATAATAGTAAGGCAAAAAAAATTCCCTACAGTGTTATTTGCGAATATGCTAGGTATGGGTAAAAGAGAATATTTTGAAGTGAGTGAAGCAGATAAGCAAACGCCTAAAGTCAAATTCTAGGGTGAGTCTATGAAAATAAAAAAAATATGTTTATCGATATTGTTTATGATAATATTAGTTATGCCAAACGCTGTGGTTCAGTCTACTAATATTGATTTACCTAAGCCAAGTTATGAATTTTATGTCTATGATGAAGCAGATATTATCGATGCAGATACTGAAAAATATATCATTGAAGTGAATGAAAATCTCTATAAACAAACAGGAGCACAAGTGGTGGTAGCCACGGTTAACTCTCTGCAGGATAGAACGTTGGAAGAATATGCTAACCTGCTTTATAGAGAATGGGGAATTGGAGGCAAGGATAAAAAAAATAATGGCCTATTATTATTAGTAGCCCCCAATGAAAGAGTCGTTAGACTAGAAGTTGGGTATGGGTTAGAGGGTGCTATTCCAGATATTACAACTGGAAAAATCCAATCAGACCTGATACTGCCAAGATTTAAAGAGGGCGACTATAATCAAGGCATACTTGATGGATTTAACGCGATTATGGAAAATATAGCTACGGAGTATGAACTGGATCAAGAGGGATTGGCTATTAAGAAACAAGAGACGAAAACAGATAGTGAATTTATTCTTGTTAAATTTTTTCGTGGTGCTGGTAAGTTTATACTTATTATTTTATTAATTCTTGATTTTACTGTTAATCGAGGTCGCATGACCCGTTTTCTACTATTTATGTTTTTTACCAATAGAGGTGGTAGAGGCGGCGGTGGTTTCGGTGGTGGTTCTGGTGGTGGCAACTTCGGCGGTGGAGGTTCTTCAGGTGGAGGAGGCTCTAGCGGTAGTTGGTAATCCCTTTATTGATATTTAGAATTGTAAATGTAAGTGTCTATGTAAGCATATCGGAAACAAAATGGATATGATATAATGAAATAAAGAAAAAAAGCTACAAGATAAAAACACGATTCGGTTGGTAGTCCGAATGCAGACATGTCTGTCAGTAACCTGCCCTCCTGGGGTTGTCCATTCTTGAATGTATAGCTTCAACAGGAGGAAAGTAAGTTGATTCAATTAACCATTTACTATGATAACCCTTTTTGGGTAGGCGTTTTTGAGAGAACGAATCTGGATACCATTCAAACATGTAAGGTGATTTTTGGAGCTGAACCTAAGGATTATGAGATATATGCTTTAATTAGTAAGGAATATAATCATTTAAAATTCAGTAGACCAATAAGGATTCAGATGAAGAAGAAGGCTAAGGTTAATCCTAAGCGACTTCAGAGAGAAGTCAAAAAAGCTACTCAAAGTCAGGGGATTGGAACGAAAGCACAACAAGCGATGAAGCTTGAGCAGGAGTCTAGAAAAGTTGAGAAAAGAGTAAGGACGAAGGCAGAAAAAGAGCAGAGGAAGCGTTCAGCTTTTGAGCAGAAGCAGTTGAAGAAGAAAGAGAAGAGAAAAGGGCATTAGAATCTTTGGTTAGTTGAAAGATAAAAACCGGCAACGGTAATTATGTAAAACCATATCGTATGTGAATGCACTTTTGTTGCACTTGTTGCTTGACTTGTTTGTAAGGAATAGCAACAAGCTGCAAAAGTCGTTTATTCACACATGATATGGTATTTTTTTTGGTACCGTTTTTTTTAAATAGCTTTAAGTTTATTGTTTCTCAATGATAGGAATCCATATCTGACAATGATAATCTTCGGCATCAGCATCTCCTAGGAGATAGACTTCTAATTCAGGTGTGTTGGCATGTTCATATTTGGTAGCGGGAAACCACTCGGAATAGATGCGCTTCCATACGTTTTGAATAGCGTGAGGCATAGGTCCAACACTTTCAAATATAGCCCAAGTGCTTTCAGGTACCTCTAGAATTTCACAACCGTCAACGCCATCAATAAGATTACCTTCTATACCAATCATGTAACGGAAATATTCTTGCTCAAATCCAGAGTCATAACATACGCCATATTTTATATCAGCTTGAGTTTCCATTTTTTCAACAATGCCATCTTCACATATTTCTTGCCAGAACTTAGGAATTATGATATTATTTTTCCCATCTTTTGTTGTTACCTTTCTTGATAAGCCAGCGAGTTGAAATCCTTCTTTTTTAATAATCTTATAATCCATACGTGTATCTCCTTTTATCGTTATTTGAAAAGAGAGTGGAGGGATTGCCTTTAATGACGACGTATGCTTTCTTGCTTGTGAAGGTGCCATACCGTGAAGTTTTTTTGAATGCTTTACAGAAAGCTTCAGGTGTTTCATAACCATATTTATAGGCTATATCTACAATTTTATTATGGGTAGATACCAGATCTTTTGCGGCTAGTGATAGCCGTCTTTGTCTTATATATTCTCCTAGGGTTGTGTCAGTTAACATGGTGAATGTTCGAAGAAAATGATGTTTGGAACAAAGTGCTATAGCAGCAATATCTTCTGAACGTAAGTCATCCTCAATATGGTCTTCAATGTAGTGTAGAGCGTCATTCATGGCTTTAAACCAATTCATAGGTCCACCGTCCTTTCTTAATGATAGTATAGGGGATATTTTTATATAATTCCTGTTTTGGTTTGCTTAGTTGAGACAGATTTTGAGGTTGTTTTCAAGTATTAGATATAAAACCATTTTATCACACTTTTATTTGGTAAAATAATAAATTCTTAATAAATTTAATAAGGAATTCTTTATATCTTATTGATAAGCTGAGAGGGTAAGGTGTGAAGAGTATAAATGGGATATTAAAATTAGATTATAAGTTATGATGGGTAATAGAAGATTGTTAAGAGGTGTGATATACTATTGAAGGTTTAACTTGAAAAGAGTTGGATGAAAAAGTAATAAAGGATATAAGGGAGAGGTTGCAACATGAATATAATCGTATGTGATGATGATAGAGAAATTGTTGAAGCTATTGAAATATATTTAGAAAATGAAGGGTATAGCATATTCAGGGCCTACAACGGTATTGAGGCGCTTCGATTAATAAGAGAAGAAGAAATTCATTTGGTGATTATGGACATCATGATGCCAGAGATGGATGGACTAAGAGCGACTAAGAAGATCAGGATGAGTTGAATATACCTGTTATTATGTTATCAGCTAAAGTAGAAGATACAGATAAAATCATGGGGCTTAACATGGGAGCAGATGATTATATCACCAAACCATTTAATCCATTAGAATTGATTGCAAGGGTCAAGTCTCAGTTAAGGCGATTTACAGCTCTTGGGGGGATCGAGACTAAGAAGGATGTGTATAAAACAGGTGGGTTAGTTGTAGATGATGGGTGCAAGCAAATTACTGTTGATGGTGAAGAGATACGATTAACACCCTTACAATATAAGATTCTCAAATTACTAACAGAGCATGCAGGTCGGGTTTTTTTCAATTGAACAAATCTATGAACATGTATGGGAGGAGAAAGCTATAAATCCAGAAAATACGGTAGCTGTACATATAAGAAAGATAAGAGAGCAGATTGAAATCAGTCCAAAGGAACCAAAATATTTAAAGGTGGTGTGGGGCATTGGATACAAGGTTGAAAAAATATAAAGTTTATCTCTTATTAATTACAAAAATTATAGCTTTTATCATAGCTGTTGGATGTGTTGCATCATCAATTACAAGAGGTGTTAACCTATTAATATCCTACGATAATCGTATATTAAGTAATATCTTTCGACAAAATTACTTTTTGACCAAAGAATTTGGGGAAGAGATGAGAGATTTTTTAGAGATTTTTCATAGGAATCTAGGTCCAAATGAAAATGGTGAGTTTTGGCATGGTGGTAATTTTCGCACTGAATTACAAGCTAGAAACGGTGATTATGGCAATATTGATTATAATTATTTTAGCATGACTTTTGAAGGACCAGGTTATGATAAAGATGCATATAGAAAATATCCTGCATATCTATTAATCGATGAATCAGGCGTTGAAGCTTATCCTGTAGCAATGGCTAGTCAGGTGACTTCTATTAATTGGGTGATGGATAATATTGGTCCGAAAAACAAGTTATTGTATCTAGGATTCAAAGACGCATTCATAAGAGAACGAACAGGATATTCAGAAAAAGTTCGAAAGGCTGTATTAACACATCTAGGTTATATTGCAGGGTTAATCTTGTTAAGTGCTTTTGCTACACTATATCTCATCATAAATTGTGGAAAAAGAAGGTTAGGAGATAAACAAATATCATTGCTTGCTATGGATAAACTATATAATGATTTGAATGTCACCTTATGTATAGGGTTAATATATGTAGGGTATAAGATTACGTTTGCCTTATATAGAATGAAGTACAAGATGCCCTTTGAGCTATGTGCGGAGTCCATTATTATAAGTACCGCTATACTGACCTTATTTTTTTTAGGATTATGCCGTCACAAAAAAAAATAATACGTTATGGAAACATACATTTATCTACCATATCTATGATGGTTGTAGACATATTATAAAAGGTATCTATGATCAGGGGAGTGTAGGTAAAAAAGTAACCATGATGGTTGTGGGTTATTCACTCCTTGTTATTGTAACCTTGCCCGTGTTCCCAATTACTATTTTTTTTGCACTGAAATTAATGGGCAAAAAGTGAAAGATTATATTAAAATACGTGAAGAAATCGTGGCGATAAAAGAAGGTGCGGCAACAGGAGAAATTGACATTATGACTCAGGGCGAATTAAGAAATTTAGCAGAGGATGTTAATCATATTCGAGAAGGATTTAACTTTGCAGTGGAAAATGAGATGAAAAGTGAGCGTATGAAAACAGAGTTAATTACCAATGTGTCCCATGATCTTAGAACGCCCCTCACGTCTATCATTACATTTACGGATTTATTAAAGCATGATAAAGATGAAAAAAAAGAGACAAAAGCATATTATAACCATTGAGAAGAAAGCGCATCAATTGAAGAAACTTACAGATGATCTTTTTGAAGCAGCAAAAGCCTCTAGTGGGAATATTGCCGTAAACAATACGAAGATTAATATGTTAGCCCTTATTAATCAAGCCATGGGTGAATTACATGAACGCATTGAGGACAAGGGTCTAATGATGGAATTAGACTATACAGAACCTGTAGAGGTTATTGGTGATGGACGTCTGCTATGGCGAGTTGTAGAGAATCTCTTAACGAACATTATGAAATATTCCCTTAATCGATCACGTGTATATATTGATATTAATCATGACGACCAGTGGGTATCTATATGTTTTAAGAACATATCTGCGTATCGCCTTAATCTGCCAGCAGAAGAACTGATGGAGCGTTTTAAAAGAGGGGATGCCTCAAGAAGCACAGAAGGAACAGGACTTGGTTTGTCGATTGTTAAAAGCCTGATGGAAGTTCAGGGAGGCAGCTTTCGCATTGATATAGATGGGGACTTATTTAAGGCAACGATTCAATTACCTAAATATAATGAAACAAAAGCTTAATAAAGATTTAATAATAGTTAATTTGAAAAGTGTATAGTGGTTATGCTAACATTTATAAAAGAGCTTCTATGGGTTTCTGATATAGGAAGATTAATAAGGGAATAGATACAATGAATCGTGTAGTGATGAGGGAGATTTATATGCAAAGAAAGTTATTTTGTCAACTATGTCCATTAGCTTATAAACTATCAGTGTTAAAAGGACGAACATTAAGAAGATTTCAGTGGTTTAAGCATAGAAACAAGTATGTGGATACATTCATGGAAGAGTCGTTGCCTATAAGAGTATATCAACATAAATCACTGATTAGACGGAAATTGGGAAATTTAGATATGGATTTACAGGATAATAAAGCAGTGAATCTAAGGCTAGCCACGCCTCAGGTGAATGGGGTCATCATTAAACCAGGGCAGCAATTTTCATTCTGGAAATTAGTAGGAAACTGTACAGAAGCAAAAGGTTTTCGGGAAGGTTTGGTTATCAAAGCTGGGCAGGTTGACAGAGGTATTGGTGGTGGGATGTGCCAGTTTACAAATCTTATTCATTGGATGGTCCTTCATAGCCCACTGACCATTCTTGAACATCATCATCATAACCAAATAGATATGTTTCCTGACTATGGTAGGCAAGTACCTTTCGGTACAGGTACATCCATTATGTATAACTATCTGGATTATCAGTTTGTGAATGAAACAGACTATACTTTTCAGTTGTTTATCTATACAACGGACGACTATCTATGTGGTGAGTTAAGGTGTGACTCAGAATTAGCCCATAGTTATCATGTAGTAGAAGAAAACAACTATTTTGAAAAAAGTAGATGATGATTATTATAGGCATAACGAAATCTATCGTAAGAAGATTGATAAGCAAACAGGTAGTATAGTAAGTACAGAACTAATGGTCAAAAAATTATGCAAAAGTTCTATATGACACTAGTTTCATAGCACCAGAACAATTAAAGAGCATAAAGCGAACCAGCTAGATAAATCGTCTATGACAAACAGAGTGATTCCAAAATATACCAAAAAAAATAATGGTCGTATTTTGGGAACAAATCTGCTTTCTTTTTTAGTCTAATAGTTAGAATTATTTTTTTTATGAAGTGCAATTCATATAAAAATTCTTATGACGCGTACATTGAAAAAGATGTGCAGGTTGTATTAATTAAACCATAAAAATATATGACTAAAAAGGAGATTTATTACAATGAAGAAGAAAATAATTGTTTATGCATTAGCAGGTTCAATATTAGCAGGAGGGAATATCTATGCATCAGAAGATACAGAGTTAAAACCTGTTCTATATAGTAATCCCAAACCAGTTCTGATTATGGTAGAAGAGCAGTCATTAGAACTGTTTATCAATGATCAAGTGTTAGCATTACCAAAAGACACAAAAGGTGCATTTAGTAATAAGGATGGCATTGTTATGGTGCCGCTTAGAGCTGTAGCAGAAGCACTAGGTTACCAAGTAACATGGGATGGAGAAAAGCAATTAGTTGAAATCTTAAAAGGTGCTCAGTGGACAACTGTTACCATTGGAAAAGATGCTTATTTCTTTGGAAGAAGAGCCCATATGCCACTTGGTAAAGCTCCAGAAATTATAGGTGATAGAACTTATGTACCAGCTGATTTCTTAATTGAAATATTACATCAGGATGTATCTTTAGAAGATGGAGCCATTAAAATCAACCAGAAGGTAGAACCTAATATAGTCTATCAATTTGACCAAGATTTAGACGGCTTTAAGGTAGGCTTCGCTGATCTACCAGTTGATGCAGACGAATCAATCTACGAATTAGGTTATGAGCATCGTGACATACCTGTACAAGACAGTGAAAGCAAAGGTCTCTATCTAACAGGTCATAATAGAAGCGATGATTTGTTCATCTATACTTATAAAAAAATCGAACAAGAAGGTCTGAAATCAAACGCACGTTATGAGATGAATCTAACGTTTGACTTAGCAACAAATATACCTAGTAACACTATGGGAATAGGTGGTTCACCTGGTGACTCTGTTTATGTAAAAGCAGGTATTGTTAACCAAGAGCCAGCCAATATAAAGCAAGACAACTATTATCGATTTAATCTAGAAAAAGGCAACCAATCTACCAGTGGTGAAGATTTACAGGTTATAGGTAATTTAACAAAAACTGATGATAGCACTGATGATTCCTATACCTATAAACAATTTGAAACACAAACAATTGTTGAAACCGATGAAGAAGGAAATGCTTATATCGTTATCGGTTTAGATTCAGGATTCGAAGGCAAAACCCAAGTCTATCTGGACAATATCCAAGTGAGCTATAAGGAATTATCAGAATAAATCGTTCATTACCTTTTGCGATAGAGTCATTACATGGTATAATAAATAAAAACTTTAGGAGTTGACGCATATGATCCGAGGCAGACCTTAATACCTATTTTATTACCCAGGAAATGGTCCACCTTATTTTATCTGAAATTAAATAGATAAACATAAGGAGGACGTATATGAACAGTAATCATAATATTATAAAAATATACTTATATAACTTTTTTCATAGTCTGATTTTGGCTTACGTCATAGAAAGACTATTTTGGGCTAGTCGTGGTATAACGGTACAAGAAGTCGTGTGGATTGAGATTATCTATTCGTTGGTAATTATATTGTTGGAATTACCGACAGGTATGTTTGCTGATCGGCTTTCTAGAAAGACATTTATTGTCATAGATGCCCTATTAGCCCTAGTGGAAATTCTTATCTTAATCTTTGCAACTAATTTTTGGCACTTTGTTTTAGCTATCGTTTTATCAGCTATTGGTCATGCGTTACAAAGTGGTGCTCATAATGGGTTGATTTACGACACCCTACGAGCGAGACATGAAACGAATAAGTTTGAAAAAGTACTTGGTAGGATCAAAGCAATCGATTATCTAGGGATAATGATTAGTGGATTTCTAGGTGCCATTGTTGCTACAGAATTTCAATATGTAACGACTTATTGGATTTCCTTTATTAGCCTATTCATAGCACTTATAATCGCTATAACTTTAAAAGATGTTCAGAAGAGCCAGCAAAAGTCAGGGTCACTGACATGGTCTATACAGGATTGGGCTGAAGTATCTAAGTTCATGTTAAGAAAAGCTCATATACGTTATATAACGTTGATCGGTATTATAAGCGGTGGTGTTCTTATTTATTTGGAAGAATTCTGGCAGATATATATGCAAGCAATTCATATACCTATTTCCTATTTTGGTATGATTAACATGATTGGGTTTGGTGCAGTGGCTGTAGGTAGTATGCTGGCAACTCCTATTAAAGAAAGGCTAGGATTTCAGCGTATTATTCAACTAGCAACCACCATTTGCACTGTTGGATTTCTATGGTTAGCCTTGCAACATCATATACATAGTATCTTTGCTATGGTGTGCATCTATTTTGCAGCGGCTATTTTGGAGCCCCTTATATACGGTTACTTACATGACCATGCAATAGAAAAATACCGAGCAACTATTGAATCAGCATACTCTTTATTAGGACGATTAGCAGTAGCACTTATAGGTTTGCCATTTGGTTACTTGACCACTCACTACACTATTTTTGTTGGGTTTATGTACCTGGCATTGGTACTAAGTGTATTAAAAAATTCTTGTACTGATTATAGGTAAGAAGCTTATAACTCATACGGAGAATGAAATTAAACATATATAACATAAAATAACGTGATAATAAGCAGTTTTTTTGTCTATTATCACGTTGTTTTTTTTATGTTAATTTCTATTGTGCATTTCATTGTCGTATTGTGAGAGAAATTAATAAGGTTCAAGGATATATTTTTTATGAAAAGTGCATGGCTAAGATTGACACTTGACAAAAAAAACCCTTCTCACCATAAATAATATAATAAGAACTGGAAGGGGTGGAGGTACCATGAAGGTTAAGACAGTTATTCAGGGTTGCTTGGGTATCATGTTTCTGATTACAGGGATTATTGTGGCTCTTTTTATGGATATAGGTGTTAAACGGATTGTAAAAGACAAAGTTGGAGACGTGTTTATCCAATTAACACAGCGTAATGGGGAGTCTATAGAAAACAAGCTATACCGCTATCAAAAAGCTGTCAATTCTATCGTTATTGATAGATTTATTGACAACAGCCTCATTGAATATGAGCATATGACAGCATTAGAGCGCGTAGATACAGAAATTGCCATTAATCAATCCATTCGTCCTCTCCTTATTGTTGAAGAGGGTATTCGGTCAGTAGGATATTGGATGAATGATGGACAAGTAAAAGTGTTTGGGGAAGAACTTATTGGTTCTGGTGAGAATGAAATAACCTATTCTCTTTTTTTTTCGTAGGTATCATGAAGAGCATTATCAAAAACCGTTTAGCTCACCAGACCTTTATGCCAAGTGGCAATATGGCCTCAACAAAGACTATAATCGTATATTCCTAACTCAAGCCATGGTAGATTATAATACGAACAAAGTCATTGGTGTCATATTTATGGTCGTTGATACAAGAGAACTTTGTAAAAAACATATTGAAATCAGGTACGGATAATGACGAGTCCTATTTTTTATTAAACGATAGTCATAACTTCTTAATGGATGAAGATCAAAATAAGATTGGTACTAAATATAAAGATGACCTCCTAGACAAGATGGTAGAATCAGAAGGGTTAATTGAGAGTAAAGGGAATCTAACAGCTTACTATCGTTTTCAAAATGATTATATAATAGTTGGGAGTTTTTCTAAGGCGACCATAGAGAAAGAGGTTGTTGAACTAAGGACATACATACTCGTTATTATTTTGTTATGCTTATTGGTGGTACTCTTTATAGCGTTTATTGTTGGGAAGTATATTGATGAACGTTTTTTCTTATTTGCAAAAACTCATAACACGTTTAGAAAAAAGGTGATTTCTCCATGTCTCTAAAAAAGATTGAGTCACCAACCAATGAATTTGATAATATTTTTAATCATTTTTTTTGGTATGGCTTCTAAGGTAGAAAAACTCATTGAAGAAAACTATATCAGTGAGTTAGATAAGCGTGAGGCTGAGTTGAATGCACTGCAATATCAAATTAATCCTCATTTCTTATTTAATACACTGGAGATTATATCTTCTATGGCTAGAATCAATAAACAACAGGATATTGAGGTAATCAGTAAAAACTTAGGGCAATTATTTCGCTACAATATGAATCGAGATAACAAAAGTATTATAACTGTTGGGAAAGAACTTAATCATATTAAAAACTATATATTTATCCAAAACATGCATTATAATCAGACGATTGATGTCTATTACGATGTAGAGAAGAAGCATCTACAGAATGTAGCTATGCGTTTTCTTATGCAACCAATTATAGAAAACTGCCTATGCCATGGGTTAAGAGATCAGCAGGGAGGTATGATTGAGATTATGTCTTATGAACAAGGAGAATGTCTTATAATTGACATAAGTGATGATGGTAAAGGGATTGCAGAAGAAGACATCCTAATGCTTAATCATAACATACAGATTGTAGACAAACGAAATCATGAATATGTAGTAGGGCTTGGGCTTCGTAATGTTAATCGCAGGTTGAAACTTGTCTTTGGTGAGGCATATGGATTAAAGATAAGTAGTGAGGGCATTGGTACGACAGTATCGATTATATTACCACTGGATGAGATGTAGGTTATGGGAGGTAGAAGCATGAACATATTAGTTGTTGAAGATATGGAGATTATTAGGACAGGAATTATACAGAAATTAGAAGATATGCCTTATGAAATAAAAAATATATGGGGTGTAGCTAATGGACTAGAAGGGCTTAACATGATAAAAGAGCATGAAATAGATATTGTTTTAACTGATATTCGCATGCCTATTATGAATGGCTTAGATTTTATTCAACATGCAAAAAAAATAAAGGATGAGGTAGAATATATTATTATTACGGGTTATGAAGATTTTGAGTATGCCCACCGAGCCATTGACATGGGTGTAACAGGTTTTGCTTTAAAACCTATTGACGAAAGTTTTGATCAAATTTTTGAACGTGCCGTGACTAATCTTAGTAAAAAAAGGGATATTCATGTGGTTAAGAAAGAAAAAAAATTATTAGAAGATCGGACAAAAACCCTAGAGTTGATGCAAGATGTGAATCATGTTTTATTAGATAATCAAGCACCAAGTCTTGTATTAGCAAAAGATGCATATTACATACTTGTCCTCGTTGAGTGCATGAAAGTTACACAGACAGAAGAGATACAAGGTAGAATTAATCCGATTCTAGACACAAAGGAAATATCGTATCTTTGGGTACACAATTTTATTAGAGAACAAGAATATTTTCTTATTCTCTATGGACCAGATAAAGAGACATTAAAAAAAGGAGGCTAAAGAGGTAACTAAGCGTATGAGGTGCATGTTAAGTGCCAATAAGCATCTTATGATAGCCATAAGCCCTGTAGAGAATCATCTAAGTTCACAATTATATGAGAAGGCTTATCAAGCAAGTTTAAACCGGTTCTTTGACCATGAAGGTGGTATCTATAGTGCAAACCATAGTCAAGAAGAGTATCAATATGATGTTATGAAAGATCAAATAAAGCTATTCAGTATGCCATTGAATTGAGGGATGTAGAGAAAATACACCAGTTACTGACAGCCTTTTTTACAATCGATAATTTTAAATCCATGGCAGAAGTACCTTATGTCATTATGAGTTTTGCTTTAATGCGTGATGTGGTACTAAATCATTTTCGCATTCAAGTGAAAGATGAAGATGCCAACCTGTTATTCGATCGTAGAAAGCTTTTTTAGAAGTTGCTACGAGCTAGAAGAGATTGGTGACTACTTTCTAGCAATTATTACTAAATATTTAGAGCGTGAACAAGAAAATAGAGAAGAAAGTACGTATTACCATAATATCAAAACCTATATAGACTACCATTATTCAGAGCCTATATCCCTTCAAAGTCTATCCCATGAGTTTGGGATGAATCCCTCCTATCTATCCACCATATTTAAGAAGACCACGGGGGTTAAGTTATCACAGTATTTAATGAATGTACGTGTGAAGAAAGCTTGTGAGTTGCTCATGCAATCCAATAACGCTATTAGTGATATTGCAGAAGCTGTAGGCTATGAAGACGCCCAATATTTTTTATCGGGTGTTCAAAAAAGTAATGGGACAAACGCCTTTGCAGTATCGAAAACATCTCATCAAAAAATAATCCAATAATAGCTAGAAATAGTCCATTGTTTAAAATGCCATATAATTATATATTTATATTGTGAGTTGTTAATAAAAAGGTGGGAGGCTTTACAATGAAAAAAGGAAAAATGTTACATATCTTAATGGTGATTTTACTGAGTTTTACATTATTAATTGGTTGCTCTTCCAAAGAGCCATCAGGGGGCAGTCAAAAGGCAGATACAAATAAAACCTCTGAGGTTGGAAAAGATGTAAAATTACGCTTTGCTATATGGGATAAAAATCAGTTGCCTGGTATGGAAGCTGTAACAAAAGCGTATATAGAGGATCATCCGAATGTAACTATCAGTGTGGAAGTTATACCTTGGGATGAATATTGGACCAAGTTAGAAGCTGGAGCAGTTGGTAACTCCATGCCAGATGTATTCTGGATGCATTCTAATGAATTCTATAAATACGCAAGTAATAATAAGCTTATGGAAATTACAGATGGTATGATTGAAGAGGACAAATACCCAGAAGGACTGGTTACGAATTTCTCATTTGATGGTAAATTATATGGGGTACCGAAAGATTTTGATACCATCGGGTTAATCTATAACAAGATATTATTTGATGAAGCAGGTGTTGCTTATCCAGATGAATCTTGGACTTGGGAAACTTTTAAAGAAGCAGCTATAGCATTAACCAACAATGAAAAAGGCGTTACGGGCTTTGCAGCAAGTTTTGAGAATCAGAGTGGTTACTATAATACCCTATATCAAAATGGCGGTACTGTGATCACGGATGATCACAAGTCAGGTTTTGACCTACCAGAGACTATTGAAGGCATTAAGTTCTATTTTGATTTCTATAAAGCATTAGAAGCGTCTGAGAGCATTGACTACTATACTGAAAACAGTATTGAAAATGCTTTCGCTAGTGATAAAGTAGCCATGACTTTCCGTGGTAGCTGGATGTTAAGCTATTATTCCACAACAGAAACAACAAAAGATAAATTCGATATTGCAGTTCTACCAAAAGGAAAAGAAAGAGCATCTATTTATAACGGGTTAACTTATGCAGGTTCAGCGACAACCAAACATTCTGAGGTTGTAAAAGATTTCTTAAGTTATTGTGGGTCCAAAGAAGCTAATATCATTCAAGGTGAGCATAAAGCAGCTATACCAGCCTATGAAAATACACAAGAGTCCTTCTTAACACAATTCGAAGGTATCAATGTAAAAGCTTATGTCGATATGCTTGATTATGCCGTTGTTTTACCATTTACACCTAACAAGCCTAAGTGGGAAGATGTAGAAAAGACAACATTAAAAGCTTTCGCTATTGGTGACCTATCAGCAGATGAAGCATTTTCTTACATTGCTACTGAGATGAATAAAATACTTGAGAAAGAATAAGAAAACGGGGCTGTCTATAGCCCCTCTTCATTTATGTAGGAGGGATTGCATTGAAATTATTAGGCTTATCTAGAAAACGAAGAAGTGATTTATTTTGGGGTTATGTGATGGTAGCACCATCTATTATAGGATTAATCATTCTTAATATTTACCCATTCTTCTATACCTTGTACTTAAGTTTTACAGAATCAGATGGTTTCGGTACTCCAAAATGGATAGGTATGGAGAATTATGTAAGATTACTGGAAGACCCTGCTATGACAAGATCCATTATCAATACACTCTATTATACAGTGTTAGCTGTACCATTAAGTGTATTTCTTTCGCTTATTATTGCGAATCTCATTAATACGAAAATCAAAGGTTCGCATTTCTATAAATCCATTTATTTTTTACCAACTGTTATAGCGCCGGCGGCAGTTGCTATGATATGGAGTTGGATGTTTAATGGGGAATACGGTATTATCAATTATATTTTGTCCATATTTGGAATTGATCAAGTCAGTTGGTTAACTAATTCAAAGTTCACTTTACCATCATTGGCTATTGTTACCATATGGTCTTCACTGGGCTATAACTTGATTATTCTGATATCAGGTCTTAGAAGTATCTCTGCCACGTATTATGAAGCTGCTGAGATTGATGGTGCCAGTGGGTTCGTACAGTTTTTTAAGATTACGATACCCTTAGTATCACCCACATTGTTCTTTGTGACGGTTACCAGTTTAATGACTGCCCTTAAGCAGTTTGATTTACTCTATATCATGGTTGGAGAAACAAGTTCGGCTATGGAAAAATCTCAAACCATGCTGTATCTATTCTATAAGTATGCGTATATTATTAACGAAAAAGGTTATGCATCATCTATTGTACTGGTTGCTTTTGCTGTTATTATGCTCTTTACAGCTATTCAATTTAGATTGCAGAAGAAGTGGGTACATTATGAATAGGAGGGAATGGATATGGTAAAGAAGAGTAAAAAAAATATGGATTCATATCGTACTGGGATTAGGTGGCCTAACCATGATTTTTCCTTTTGTTTGGATGATTCTCACAGCCACTAAAAAATATGAAGAGATAGCACAGATACCACCAACAATATTGCCTCAAGAACTTATATTTGAGAATTTTAAAGTGGCTTGGGATGTGCTACCCTTTGGAAGTTTATACTATAATACCATGGCTCTTATGGCATTTCGTGTGCTATTTGCCTTAGTAACTAGTGCATTAGCAGGTTATGCCTTTGCAAGAATAAAATTCTTTGGGAAAAATATTTTATTTAGTTTGGTGCTTATTCAAATGATGCTACCACCTCAGATATTTATTATTCCACAGTATACCATGGTAGCTAAGCTTGGATGGTTGGATTCTATAAAAGGTTTATTATTTCCTGGGTTAGTTAGTGCTTTTGGGGTATTCTTATTAAGGCAATCTTTTAAGAGTATTCCAAAATCCATGGAAGAAGCAGGTATCGTGGATGGGTGTAATCACTTTCAAGTGTTTTACCATATTATGTTGCCACAGGTGAAGAATACCTTGGTAGCACTTGCAGTATTTACGGCGCTATTTGCTTATAAAGAATTAATGTGGCCATTAATTGTGAATACGTCTGCTAATAAAATGACTTTGTCATCAGCTATTGCAGGGTTTAAAGGTATGTATTTTACAGATTATACGCTGATTATGGCAGCTTCATTTTTTGGCTATGTGGCCTATGTTTATCATTTATGTGATTTTCAATCGGCAGATTGCAGATGGAATCGCTTTTACAGGTGAGAAGTAATAGGAAATACAATTAAGAATAGGAAAGTCTCATTTCAATTTGATTTATTGAAATGAGGCTTTTTTTTGTGTCTACTGGATGGTTAAGGAAGATACCATTTTGTGATCTTTTATAGTTTATAAGAATAATCTTATTACTTAACTTTCCTTGAAGCTAAAGGTGTATAGAATTCTCGTGCGTACATACTGGGTGTATATCCCGTATATTTCTTAAAAAAAACAGTGGAGAAGTAGTTGATAGAATCAAAACCTACCATAAGAGCAATTTCAGTGATGTTATAGGTTGAGTTTTTGATGAGTTGCGTAGCTTGCCTAATGCGGTATTGACTGAGGTATTGTTTAAGGGGCATGTTGTATTCTTGTTTAAATTGAGTAGAGAGGTAGGTCTCGTTCATGGGGATACTGTCAGCTATGTCAGCTAGGTGGATGTTTTTCATGTAGTTGGTATGTATGTATTCTAGGGCTAGAATGATGTTTGGAGAGAGGTTTTGGTTATTGTGTTCCCGAATAGCTTCGTAAAATCTCTTGATGATGGATTCACCAAATGAGAGTATGTGGCTACATTTGTTGTATTGGTCTAATTGGAGGATGCAATCATTGGTCATATGGTGCAGGGTGGTACTCATATCTTTAAAGTGATTGGATAGATGATATTGTATCATAACAATGATGCCAACGAATTGGTATTTTAGGAGTTTAAAAGGGCACTGATTTGAGCATGGGAGTTTTAAGAAGGTCTGCACTGTTTTGTAAGTATTCAGAGCACTTTTTATGTCTTTGGTTATAAGGTGATTGCATATTTGTTCAATGACAGGTAAGTTAATAAAACCATCTGTATAGTGAAAACAATCCATGGAGAGGGTTTTTGCCCATTTTGTATCATCCATGGTTGTCGTTGGCTGAAAGTGTTGTTGACCGATGTAGATGCTGTTGGACATAAGGTGGTAAAATAACTGTCCTAGATAATTATGTCGGTCTCTGTGTATGCACATAAGTACTTTTATGGTTTGATAGGATAGAGATGATGAGGCGTTATCGTTAAATTTCTGGTAATAGTATTTTCTATCCAAGGTTGACATCTGTTCAATAAAAAAAAGGTTCTAATAGAAGAAAAGATGTGAGACGATTTTCAACGAATATTGGAGCAATAATGGTATAGAGGCCATCTACTAGTTCAAGAAGTAGAGAGTCTAAATGGGTAATAGGGTAGTGAAGATGGTGAAGAATTTTGTCGATTACTACATGGTTTAACCAAGGTATTAAGTCCTCAAGTTCAGATCGTAAAACCTTATCTAATAGCTTGCCCTTAGCATCATAAGCAAAGACTGAATAACCTGTCGTATAATAGTAACTTTTTAATAGATGATTAAGGTGTGGATAAATAATCGTATTGTCTGATGATAGAAAAAATACACATAATAACCTCCTGTAGTTGATAATGATAATTAATATCATAACATAAATGAAGTAAAAGAACAAAAAAAATTAGAAGAAATCCAAAAAATATTACAAGCGAACGATAATGATAATTGTTATCATTTAAAACAACAAGGAGGGATTCGATGAACATAACATTTGTTTATTCGTCACTAAGTGGAAATACAAAGAGATTAGCATATGCATTAAAGGAATTATATCAGATGCCGTCATCCATTATGTCTGTTGAGGAGTATGAGGAAATAGAGTCGGATGTGTATGCGTTGTGCTCTTGGATAGATAGAGCTAAGCCCGATGAGAAGTCTATGGCATTGGTCGAGAGGTTTCAAAACAAAAAAGGTATACTTATTGGCTACTCTTGGTGCAAGTCCAGATTCTGAACATGGGGATGCGTGTCGTAAGAATATGCGCGAGATCTATGAAAAGAGTGAGATATTAGGTATTGATTTAGTTCAAGGAGGTATCAGTGATCAGGTTATTAATATGTTTAAGGAATTACCGGCTGGTCATCCACATGCATTAAGTGAAGAAAAGTTACAACATTATCACGTTATAAAAGGTAGACCCAATGAAGATGATATACATACAGCTTGTAAAAGAATGAAAAAAGAAATTAGAGACGGTGACCTTATGAGAAAAATAGCAATCTATGGAAAAGGTGGTATTGGAAAATCCACCACAGTATCCAATTTATCAAGAGCTCTTGCGGCTAAGGGAAAGACAGTTATGCAGATTGGCTGTGACCCAAAAGCAGATTCAACGAAGAACCTTGTAGGTGGAAAGCAGATTCCTACAATTTTGAAAACATTAAGAGAAAAGAAAAAAAAATGTTCAGTTAGATGACATCATTGTTAAGGGTGACGGAGGCGTATTGTGCCTAGAAGCAGGAGGACCAACACCAGGTATTGGCTGTGCTGGACGTGGTATTATATCAGCATTTGAAACCCTTGAAGCATTACATGCTTATGAGACCTATAAGCCAGATATTGTTATTTATGACGTACTAGGAGATGTGGTTTGCGGTGGTTTTGCTATGCCGCTACGAAATGGTTATTCCGATGAAGTGTATATTGTAACCAGTGGTGAGATGATGAGTATGTATGCGGCAAGTAATATTGCTGGGGCTGTGAGACAATTCTCCAATAGAGATTATGCTTCCTTAGGAGGTTTGATTCTTAATGCTAAGAATATCGAAGATGAACAGCCATTGGTTAAGAAACTCAGTGAAGAATTGAATACAGAGATTATTCAACATATTCCAAGAAATCCTATGGTACAGAAAGCAGAACATCTTGGGAAAACCGTTGTAGAAGCATATCCAGAGGATGAGATGACAGATATATACATGACGTTAGCAGACAAAATTCTAAAGGAGGATTAGATTCATGAAGTTAAAAGGCTTATTAAGTTTAATAGTTGTAATGATGCTAATTACAGTAGGTTGTAGTTCAAATGATAGTAAGGATAGTGCAATTGCAGATAATACAGAATCAGCTTATATACAAGAGAATTCAGAGAATACCAAGGAAGATACAGTTAAGGAGAATACAGATACAGGCAAGGATGAACTAGCTATGAAACCAACTGAAGATGAAGATAAGCGTAATACTAAGAAAGGTAATCATACAGAAGGTAAAGATGAAGAAGCAGATGAAACCACAGGTGCATCTAAGAAAATGCCAGAGGTTCTAACATTCAATATCATGCCAGAAAAAGTAGCTGTGGGTACTGTAGGCTTATCCGAACTATTTGATGCGCTAGAGATAGATTTAGTAGGGATACCATCTTCTAAATCCTATGCGGTACCAAAACGTTATGCCGAGTTGCCAGCCATTGGCATGAGTATGCAGCCAGATATGGAGATTTTGAAAAGTCTTGATGTGGATGTGTTTATTACAGATGCTTCGTTACAGAGTAGCTTAGAAGAAAGTCTCGCAGAGAAGAAAATAAATGCTGCTTTTGTAGCGACAAGTGGTTATGATGACATTATGTTCTCGATTACATCTATTGGTAACGCCTTTGGTAAGATGAAGGAAGCATCTATGCTCATTAATGAGATGAAAGCTGTAGAATTAGAAGTTATGGATAAGATTAAGGGTGAAGATGAGAAAAGTGTTATGATTATATTCGGCACACCAGAGAGTTTTATGTTAGCTACGGATCAATCTTATATCGGCGATTTGGCTAATCGACTTAAGCTTAAAAAAAATGTGACAGATACCTTAGAGGGAAAAAGTCCATTCTTACCCTTTAGTATTGAAAATGTGGTAGCCATGGATCCGGATGTCATTTTACGTTTTACACATACTGACCCTGAAACGAGTCGGAAAATGTTTGAGAAGGAATTTAAAGAGAATCCAGTATGGAACGCACTAAGTGCTGTGAAGAATGATCAGGTATATGACCTTGACCCACATTATTTTGGGGTTATAGCCAATATCCGTTGTGCTAAGGCTCTTAGCCAATTAGCTGACATGATTTATGGAGAATAGGAAATGGTCAAAAAATGGTTAAAGTCTAAGCTTATCATCATAGCTATAGGATTGGTTGTAGCCATTCTATTAGGTATATGCCTAGGAAGTGTACATATTGCTTTAGATGAAATTATATCGAGTATATGGTCAAGTGACTATACGGTTAAGAAAGCGATTATATACGATATAAGATTGCCACGGGTATGGATGGCAGTCTTAGTTGGAGCTAATCTCTCAGCTAGTGGAGCCTTATTGCAAGCTGTTATGCGTAATCCATTAGCTGATCCAGGTATTACAGGTGTATCTGCGGGAGCTAGTTTATTAGCTATCATTATTTTATTATTGTTTCCTACTTATGTAGCCCTCGTACCTATTGCTGCATTCGTTGGTGGGATTATTGCTTGTGGTATTGTCTATATGCTCGCATGGAAGAATGGGCAGATAGAACCTATTCGTATCGTATTAGCAGGGGTAGCCGTTAACGCTATCTTAGGAGGTGCTACAGGACTTCTATCCCTTCTTAATTCTGACAAGATACAAGGTGTCATGTTATGGACCAATGGTTCATTAGCTAAGGTATCTTGGGCAGATATTAGGATTATGACGATCTATTCCATAATTGGTATTGTATTAGCCTTTACCTGCATACGCATAGCTAATGTGTTGCAGTTAGGGGATGATGTAGCTAAGAGCCTTGGTTATAACGTGAACCTTACAAGGATATTTATATCTGTTGTGGCTGTGTTTTTAGCAGGTATTAGTGTGGCTTTTGTTGGTATTATTGGATTTGTTGGCCTTGTTGTACCCCATATTGTGCGGTTGTTATTTGGTTCAGATTATAAGTGGTTATTACCTGTTAGTATGTTAATGGGTGGTGCGGTACTAGTCATGGCCGATACTTTAGCAAGAATCATAGCAGCACCTATTGAACTACCTGTTGGTACCATGATGGCTATGCTCGGTGGACCATTCTTTTTATATCTCTTACGAAGGGGGAATAGAAGATGATTCAGCTTCAAAATATAGTATTTTCATATGATGAGAGACCTTTTATCAATGATTTGAGTCTTCATATAAAAGAAGGGGAGATTCTGTCTATTGTTGGTCCAAATGGTTCCGGAAAGTCAACCATACTGAAAAATATCACAAGGAAATTGGATTATGCCAAAGGAGCTATCTACATTGAACAAGAAAATATTCGCAAGTTATCTTCTAAGAAAATAGCTAAAAAGATGGCATCACTTAGTCAACACCATGGTTCACCGGCGGATTTTACAACCAGACAGTTAATTCATTATGGACGTATGCCTCATAAAAAATGGTATGAACCCATGAGTGATTATGATCAACAACAGATTGAATGGGCTATGGAGAAAACAGGTGTGGAACATCTAGCGGATCAGCCTGTTATAGCTCTTTCAGGTGGTGAAAGACAAAGAGTATGGATTGCTATGACCCTTGCTCAGAATCCTAAGATTTTGTTATTAGATGAGCCCACCACTTACTTGGATATTTGTCACCAATTAGAAGTGTTGGACCTTGTTAGAGAATTGAATAAGGAGTTAAATATGACAATTGTAATGGTGCTTCATGACTTGAATCAAGCCTGTCAATATTCCCAACGGGTATGCGTGATGAAAGAAGGGCGTATTGAATGTATTGGTGAGCCTGAAGATATTTTTTGCTCAGAACTTATAAGAGATGTTTATCGGGTAGAAGCAGTAGTAAGTAATGATGAAGAAGGGAAGGTTCATATACGCCCTGTGAAAGTTTTTAAAGGAGGTAGAATGACATGTTAAAAGAAGTGTATCGTTTATCCAATATCCAAGAGGATAAAGATATCAAAAGTCTAAGCAAAGCCCAGTTTCCTGGCCCCCATTGCCCGCTATTTGGAGCCATAATGACTGCTTCGTATATAGAGGACCTAATGTTGTTGATAATTGGTACAGAAGAATGTACTTACTACGGGAAAGATTTTGCCATGATGCGACAGAAAGGAAAAGACCAAGTATATTCGGCTGTTCTTGAGCAACATGACATCACCTTTGGTTGTGAGGAAGACTTAAGAGAGATTATATTAAAAATTGATAGAGAAGAGAAACCAAAAGCCCTTATGATTATCACCACTTGTGTTGTGGAATTAATAGGCGAAGATGTAAGCAGTATATTACATAGTCTTAGAGATGAAGTAAATACAAAATTACTCATTGTCAAGACCGAACATTTTAAATGTAATAGCCATATAGATGGTATGGAAAAAGCTTATGCTGGGCTTGCATCACTTATGGAACAGAAACCTAAGAAAGAAAATACAGTTAACATTCTTGGGTTCAAATATGATGGTGTGGAGGAGACAGAGCTCTATCAATTACTCAATGATCATGGGGTAGAGGTTGCTATGACTATACCCACCAAAGTTACAATAGATGCTATGACAGAAGCCACGTCAAGTGTTCTTAACATTGTTGTGGATGCTACAGCAATTGGATTAGCTAAAGCCATGAAAACACAGTTTCAGATACCTTATGTAGCTTTTGGTATGGGTTTGGATTTGGATGGTATTGCCAATTGTTATAAATCCATTAGTCAGTACTTGAATATGGATGTACAGGAGATAATTCAAGATAAATATCATAAGGCAGCAAAGCTTATGGAAGCGGCAGAACATAAGTTACAAGGTAAGACATTTATCTATGGGAACACGCCATTTGACTGTTTCGCTTTTAGTGAGTTTCTAATGGAACTTGGTATGGAACCGATGATTATTCAATGTCGTGAATTCTTGTCCATTCATGAGGAAGTTAGACGACGTATGCTTCAGCAGCATATTAATCCCTATGTTTTGCGCATGGCTAATATTGCACCTCTTAGGCGTATCTATGGTGAATTACAGCCAGATTACTACTTTGGGCATGAGAACCCTATAGAGTTAAGTAAGCACAATATTACTCAGATTGTGACAGATAGTTGTGCTAAGAAGATTGGCTTCGAGAAGGTGACAGCTGTTATAGATGCTATACAAGAAGAAAAAAAAGTTTATTTAGTCTTATGGGTGAAACGAGGGATGACAAGGAAAGTGATGATCAGGTAAAAGATAAAATTGAAAAGTTGACCAACATGCCTGCACCTATGAAGAAGATGCTTCTCAATATGAAAAGCATACCAGATGCCATGAAAGAAGCCTTACTTACTCTAGATAATAATGCCCCTCTGGAAAGTATGATGCAGAAACAAGGTGCCCATATGGCTATGAGGAGGTCTTAAAATGAAACTATATAGGAATTATCCCATTGCCTCTGACCGTATGGGCATGCTATGGGCAATTAATGGTATAAAGGACGCATGTATCATTGAGTTTGGTCCTGCTGGAACGACACACTTTTCCATTGAAGGATTGATGCAATTTGGTACGATCATCCATGCAAAGACATTTACCACCCATCTAGATGAACATGATGTAACGTTTGGAAATGATGAACGCCTTATTAATGCACTATTAGAAATAGATGATGTGGAGAAACCTAAATACATCTTTGTACTGGGGTCATCGATAACGTCTATCATAGGTATTGATCTTGAAGGTGTTATAAACCAAGTTCAAGAAGACATGAATAGCCAAATAATTTTACTGCCAGATTGTGACTTTCAAAGCAATTTCCGATATGGCGTAGGTGTGGCACTAACAACTCTTGTAAGGGAAATTACGCTACAAATGCCACAACAAGAAAAAAGAACCCTTATTTAACCTATTGGGATTAGGTATACATGATTATAATCATGCTAGCGATTACGAGGAAATTAAACGCCTTATGAAAGACTATTTCGCATTAGATGTAGGTACAACCTTTACATTGGGTACATCTATAGATAAGATAGAAAATGCTTCAAAAGCTATGATAAATCTTGTGGTGAACCCAGAAGGATTAGAGGCAGCAAAACTGCTAAAAGAAGCTTATAATCAACCATATGTTGATATGCGCCCTTATGGACTAGATAATACCAGAAGATGGCTCAAGCATATCGGTCATGTATTGAACAAGGCTCTTCCAAACCATATGGATCAAGAGGAATTATTAAAAAATAGACTATAAAGAAAATATGCTAAAACGACGCATTAAGCAACTGGACAACAAACTAATTTATGTGAATAAGGCTACCATGGATACCAAGGCTTTAGAAGATTATTTAAGATGTTTGGGGTTTCAACTGACAGAGAATAAGGATGCAGCGTTTATCCAATTCACTAACGGTATTGAGACCTTACGCAGTGACAGAGCTATCCAGATTTCACACCCTAGCTTTTATCAGGAAAGACAGTACCCATACGCACCAATGATGGGGATACGAGGAACCTATTATCTGCTACAAGAAATAGGTAATACGCTCACAAAAGCTCTTCTACTATAAAGCAACCATGGTGCCATTCAATTATTGGCAGTATTTTGACTTGATCAAAATACTGCTCATTTTAGATATTTATTAGAGATTCGGATTTATTATTCTTAGCCAAATAGCAATATTAGTAGCAATTCTATACTATAAAGTAGCAAGATAATCCAAGTATCATGACGGATTTCTAGGTATAATAATATAAAGATTATTAAGGAGGTCCATCATGCATATATTACCAAAACCTAAGAAGGTTCAGCTAAAAGAAGGCATCTTTACCATTCAACCTTACACCAAAATACGCGTGACAACATCTAAGGAAAATCGCTTTGCAGGTCAAACCTTAAAAGAAGCAATTAAGTCCATATTGGGGATTGATGTGAGATTAGATGGTTACTCAACTGGTCAGCAGATTAAATTGATAATAAGTCAGGGTATAAAGTGTGAAGAAGGATATGAACTATGCGTCAAACCTAAAGAAATATCAATTAAAGGAAACACTTACACCGGCATTTATTATGGGGTACAAACGCTTATACAATTAATTAAACAATATAAGAGACATATCCCTGTTATGACTATCACAGATACACCTGATTTTCCAGAAAGAGGCTTCTACTATGATGTAACAAGAGGAAAAGTACCTACACTAAATACATTAAAAGGTATTGCAGATCTAGCAGCATCATATAAAATTAATCAATTACAACTCTATGTAGAGCATACATTTGCTTATGTTGATCAGAGTGAAGTGTGGTCTTGTACAGATCCGCTAACGGCTGATGAGATTATTGCTTTTGATGAGTACTGTAGAGAACGTCATATTGAATTAGTACCATCTATAGCAACTTTTGGACATTTATATGAAGCCCTTCGATCGAATAGTTTTGCCAGCCTATGTGAATTGGAGGATAGTAGGGAATCAGCGTATAATTGGATTCATCGTATGCAACATCATACTTTAGACATTAAAAATGATAAGAGTATCGATTTTGTTAAAAGCATGATTGAGCAATTTATTCCTCTATTTCAATCTAATAAATTCAATATCTGTGCTGATGAGACTTTTGATTTAGGGAAAGGGAAAAATAAAGCTTACTGTGAACAAGTAGGCACCAGTAAGATGTACGTAGAATTTCTCAATAAAATTATCAATATTGTAAAAGGTTATAATAAAGAAGTTATGTTCTGGGGGGATATTATTATCAAACATCCAGAATACATAGAAGAATTGCCAAAAGATCTTGTATGCCTTAATTGGTGGTATTGGCGTGAATACGATGAAGAAAAAGTTAAGATCATTGCTGATAACGGATTTGTACAATACTTGTGTCCTGGAACAAGTGGTTGGAATAATATCATGAATAATCATCAGGTTGCTTATGATAATATACGTTTAATGACGGGTTATGGAAGTAAATATAAGGCAAGAGGCATCCTCAATACAGATTGGGGTGATTATGGACATATTAACCTTCAAGCCAATTCTATGCCAGGCTTTATCTATGGTGCTAACTTCTCATGGAATGTAGAAGAGTATGCAATGAAAGATATTAACAAAGCCATTGACTTGCTAGAGTATCAGCAAGAGGAAGACGGATTGATTGGCTTACTTCATGAAGTGAGTGCGTTACACTATATGAACTTCCATCCAATCGTATACTGGTTACATCATGATAGTACCAAGGAACTTGCTAATATTGATGTTGCTTTTGAGGATATACAAGCGTCTATTCCAGAACTTGAGACTATAGAAGAAGCGTTAATGGATTATCTATGGAAGGTACCAGTGTGCAAGAGACACGATATAGAGGAATTTATTCTAGCTACAAGAGGTGTAAAACTCTTCAACCTTCTGCTACCTGTGCTTAAAACGAATGTAGTTGAACAAAAGATGAAGGCGTTAAAGAGTCCAGATGAGCTAGCCGTTGAGTTAGAATATTGGTTAAATGATTATAAGGCTGCATGGAGAGAACGTAATAAGGAGTCGGAGCTATACCGTATAGTGGACTGTATTAGGATGTTATGTGGGTATTTAAGACAATGGCGTGATTAGCAGAACAGATGAATACATTGCTGATTAATTTCTTTGGAAATCAATAAATAAGAGTGACTATACAAAATGAAGAGCTCAAAATAAAAGAATTTAAAAATGAGTTGACAAAAACGTATAGTTGGTATACGATACAATCGTGGATAAAAATATGAAAATAGCTATTGAGAAATTTTTTGATTATGACAGAAAAAATAGCCAATGCAGGCAAAATTTCCCGTACCTATGGTACAGATGTTACTATACATCGAAGTGAGATACATATCATCAATCTTATAGGTGATTATACGGGTTTACACATTTCTGAAATTGCGAGGAAATTTGGCGTAACTAAGGGTGCTATTTCACAGACGCTAAAAAGATTAGAAAGAAAGGGGTTAGTTGAAAAACATCTGGATGAAACCAATAACACCAGATTATTAGTAAAATTAACGGATAAAGGAATGAAAGCTTACACAAATCATGAAGCCTATCATAAAGAATATGATCAAGAAATTTTCTCATATTTAAACAATTTGAGTGCACATGAATTAGAAGTGCTCATAACTTTTATGGAAAAAGCAAGTAACATGGCAGATAGACATTTATAGATGCGTTCAGATACCGTTAAATAAATGGATATCTCCCATGTGAAATTTTATTCCACAGCAAGACGATAAAAATTTTTATGTTAACGTATAGCATGTATACGTTAACATAAATGAAGGTCTATCTGTGCATTAAAGATAGTCTCGAAACAGAATAAATTACCAATGGGAGGAGGTAGACAATGAATGAAAGTACATTAGCATTAAGTAAAAAAATGATATAAGGGATGATTTCGTAAAAAAAAGACGGGAATAAAACTAACCACTCGGCGAAAAAAAATCATTTATAATATTTTAGCCCAAAATAGCAATAAACATTTTACTGCAAAAGATATTGAAAGCATGACTTATCGTCTTAATACGCCCACGAGCATATCTACTATTTATCGAACACTAGAGTTATTTGAAAAAATGGGGTATTATTATAAGACATAATTTTAATGATGATTCTGCCATATACGAGTATGCGTATAAAGAAGACCATCATCATTTAATTTGTAAGGCGTGTGGTAAGGTAATTGAGATATCAGGTTTAGTGCCAGACAATCTGAGTGAACAGTTATTAAAAGTAGGCTTTCACTATATATCTTATAGCCTTAAAATTTATGGGTATTGTGATCAGTGCAGAGAACATATCAATAAAATAGTCTTAGAAGGTTAGTTGATGCATAGAAAGGCGAAAATTTTTTTTAAATATAACGTATACACACTATACGTTTAGAATGAAGAATTAATCATCACTTCATTAATCGAAAACATTAAACAGGAACTGTAAAATGAAAACAATGATGATCACCATAAGGAGGTAACAATGAAAGAAAGTAGTCATGTTTTAGCAAAAGAGTACAAAAGAAAAAAGTTTATTATCAAGGTTTTTAATGACCATAAGTGTTGTAGCGGGGATTATACCTATATTTATGATTATGAGGTTAATAAATCTGCTCTCTAACAAGGAAGTCACCATGGATACAATCATTACATTTGGAGTGATGATAGGTTTATGCCAAATAGTAAAGGCGGTATTTTATGCCTTTTCCATGTGGAAGGCACATGACTTTGCCTATACATCATTAGCCCAAATAAGGCTTAATATGATAAAACATTTAAAAAAAACTATCTTTAAAGTTTTTTCAAAAAAGAAAGATAGGTGATCTTACAAATATTATGAACCATGATGTGGATCAAGTAGAACTGTATTTAGCACATGGTCTTCCTGAAATAACCATAGCAATATTGATTCCTAGTATCATAGCTATTAGTTTATTCCTTATAGATTGGCGTTTAGGATTAGCGTTAATATCAACAGTGCCACTTGTCCTGATCTATCAAGTGATCCTTAATAAGCTTATAGCAGGTGTATTCGTTCATTATGCTAAGAGTACTAAGAAAATGTCAGAAGACTTACTTGAATATATAGCAACAATACCTATTATTAAAGCTTTTAGCAAAGAAGAACAAAGAACAAAAAAAAGTGTTAAATGGTATGCATAACTATATATCTTGGGTGAAGAAGATGACAGTTAGCATAGCTTTTCCAATGGTTTTTTCTACCATGCTTATGGAGGGGGGAATGGTGGTTTTAGCAATTGTAGGTTCTTTGCTTTTAAGCAATGAGCAAATAGAGGTGCATACTTTTGTATTGGCTATTATTTTAGGTGGTTTATTTAGCAACACCTTAGCTAAGTTTCCCACATTTCATCATATTGGTATTATTTACAATAATGCTGTGAGCAATATTGAGTCTGTGATGCATGTTAAACCCATAGATAGGTGTAAGGGTTACAAGAATTTAAACAATGGTGATATTAAGTTCAGAGATGTTAGCTTTTCTTATGAAAAAAGAAAAGAACGTATTGGAAGACATTGATTTGGTTTTCAAAAAAGAATTCAATGAATGCTATTGTGGGTGCATCAGGTTCTGGAAAAACAACCATTGCAAATTTACTCATGGGGTTTTGGCAACCTCATAGTGGGCAAATAACCCTTAATGGTAAAAAATATGGATACAATCAGTGAACAAGAGTTATCCAACTTCGTATCCATGGTTCAGCAAGAAACATTTTTATTCAATATGAGTATCAAAGACAATATTAAAATTGGGAACAAAGATGCAAGTGATGAACAGGTTATTCAAGTGGCTAAAAAAGCGCAGATTCATGACATGATCACAGGGTTGCCAAAAGGATATGATACCATGGTAGGCGAATCAGGAGCAAAGCTGTCTGGTGGAGAAAAAACAAAGACTATCCATTGCACGTACGATGTTGAAAAAATACTCCAGTCATTATTTTGGATGAAGCAACGTCTGCTATTGATTCATCCAATGAACGCCTCATTCAGAAAGCCATGGATCATTTAGGTAAAAAAAAGAAGACCATCATAACCATAGCTCATCATATCAATACAATTCAAAAGGCAGATCAGATTATAGTTATGGAAAAGGGTAGAATTCTTGCTAAAGGGACTCATGAAGAATTACTTAAAAACTGTAAATTGTATAAAAAAAATGGTCGAAGAACAAAGCAGTGTTGATAATTGGGAGATTAAGGAGGTAGTAAACGCATGATATCAAATATCGTTAGTTATATGACAAGAAAAGGAAAAGGGATGCTTGGCTTATCTATTGTGTCCTTGACATTAAAGGCTCTTTCTAATGCAGGCATGATACTTGTCATTTTTTTAAATATGCTGTATAAAATCATAGAAGGGCAAACAGCTCATCTAGGAACAGATTGGTTGATGCTTATTGGTATTGTCGTATTAAAAGGCATACTGGATACAATAGCAGATATTGCTAAACATTTTAGTGGATTTGAGATTGTTGCCAAAATAAGAGAAGACGTTACATTAAGATTAAAGCAGTTTTCATTAAGTTTTTATACCAATGAAAGACTGGGTGAAATAAGTACGATTATTCATAAAGACGTAGATAATATAGAGAGTGTAGCTGCTCATATGTGGTCGAGAATGTTTAGTGATATCATGACAGCTTTCGTTATTGGAGGGTGGCTCTTTACCCTGAACTGGAAGATGGGACTCGCTATGGTATCTTTTATACCTATAGGCATATTATTGTTAGTCTTAGGTATCAAGTCCAACAGTAAGCTAGAAGCACAATCTCAAGATAATTTGGCTGATATGGTTAGTCTATTTGTAGAGTACACCAAAGGAATGCCTTTGCTGAAAGCCTTTAATGATAGTCCAACATTTGAAAATAAACTGAAAGCCAGTACCATGAGATTTAAAGATAGCAGTAAAAAAGTATCCAAATCAGTTGCTCAATATTTAGGTAGGTATTTTTTGTTTTTTAGAAATTTGTTTTGGGGTATTAGCAACATTTGGAGCGTATATGGTATTTAATAACGAATTAGGGATTGATACTTATATTATGTTTATTATATTCAGTAAAGAGTTCTATAAACCATTTAATAGTGCAGAGTCTTATTGGCTTAATTATATTAAAGTAAAAGATAGTTATAGAAGAATCATGACCATATTACAAGCACCGGTTGTTGAAACATGTGAAAAAACTAAAAAGATAAATGCATTTGATATTCAATTTGACAATGTGAATTTCAATTATGAGGAAGATGCATTTCGTCTAATGCATATAAATCTTGATATAGATGCAAACAGTATGGTGGCTTTAGTAGGACCATCAGGTTCAGGTAAGACAACCATAACAAATTTGATATTAAGATTTTGGGATCCACAAAAGGGTCAAATAAGAATGGGCGGCGTGGATACTCGGAAAATCAATTATGACGATCTTTTATCCCATATAAGCATCGTTATGCAAAATGTTATCCTATTCTCCGATACAATCTATGAAAATATAAAAGTAGGTAACCGAAAGGCTACGAAAGAAGACGTAATAGATGCAGCTAAAAAGGCTATGATACATGATTTTATTGTAAGCTTACCAGAGGGCTATGATACACCTTTGGGAGAAAATGGATTAGGGCTTTCAGGAGGACAGAAGCAGAGACTTTCCATTGCACGGTCATTTTTTAAAAGATTCACCTATTGTTATACTCGATGAGATGACGAGTAATGTTGATCCCATTAATGAGAGAAAAATTCAAAAAGCTATAAGTCATTTGGCTGCTAATAGAACTGTTATTGTTATTGCTCATCACTTGAAAACTATTAGGAGTGCCGACAAAATAGTGGTATTTAATCAAGGTGAAATTGTAGAAGTGGGAAAACATGAAAAGCTTCTCGAAGCTGATGGTCTATATAAAGAACTTTGGCATGCTCAGAAAAAAGCAGAAGAATGGAATGTGTGTAGTGCATAAAGCATGGTAGTCCATACATGCACCATATATAGTGATAATACATACATGTAGTTTTTATCTAAAAAATGTATGATCACTGTATATGGTCTAATATCTATGTATGAAACAAGTGAATATAAGCAGTGTTACACAATTGTAGTATTCAACCCTTGTAGGGTGTTCGTTTCGTTAAATCGGATTAAGGTAATAATCTCGACTGTCTATACTGGGAAGGTGTTTTACCATAATGTTTTTTAAAGGTTTTTTGAAAAGTAAAATTGGTTGCAAAATCCTAACGCTTGTGAGATGTCATTAATGGATAACTTGGTTCTTCTTAGCATGCTACAAGCTTCATCCAATCTTTTCTTTAGTAGATACTGATGGGGTGTTATGTTAAAGTTTTGTTTAAATAATCTTAGAAAATAGATAGGATTGAGAAAGGTTTTACTAGCTATTTCCTCAAGTTTTAAGTTTTGATGATAGTTATCATTCATAAAATCAATGGCTGGTTTTAACTTGTCATAATTGCCATATGAAATTCTATCTATTATTTTTTGCTGTGTCTTGGTCATATCCGATATTAATAATAATAGAAGTGATGTGATATAGCAAGTTAACCCGAAAGGAGCTGTTTCGAGAAGGGTATTCTGCTCCTTATCTGGGTTATGGAATAACTCAGGTATACATCTAAAATCGATACCCTTAAGGATTTCAGTCTCTTCTCTGTTCCAAGCATATACTGGAGATAAATAATCTAAGAACCGATTAAGAATAAGGGACCTTGGTACAAAATGTATCCAATAGACACTCAGATATGTAGAACAAATCTGTGCTTGAAGTTTATGTCCATTAATAAAATATACATGTCCTGGTTGTAGTGTATATAATGTATTTTCAACGCGAAGGTTAGCTTCACCTTCAACAGGAAAATATATCTTGTAGTAATTCTCATTTGTTATTTCTTCTAAACTCCATTGAGGCAAACAACGATGGAATCCTCCACATAGTAAATTAATATTCAAATCATCCACAATGTTATCAACTCCTATAAGTAAATATAACATATATTTTAATCAGTTTTATTGATTCACAATATGTTAATGATGAGATATGATAAGTATAACAAGAGCATTTCTATGTGTCAATATTATATATATGTACATATTAAGCTGTTTGATAATATTGATTAACAGTACATGAACGTTTATAAAAAATCTTAAGGAGAGAGATGATATGTTACATGATTCTAGTTATGATAGGGTATTACCAGATGTAGAAGAAATTAATTTAATCAAAAGAGATAAGGAAATCTTGAAAAAAAATAGGTGCGCAAATTGCCGATATAGCATCATTGCCTATACATAAAGAAAAAAGCTATTCTTTGGCGCAAATTAAATGATCTTGAATCCGTAAGACCCATGGTATGGATTAACGAAATACCATGGCATGAAATGAATGTAAATGATGAATTAACCTCCAATGTGAACATCCATGGGCGAGAGACCTAGAGGATAAGTTAAGGAAAACAATCTATCAATGGAGACATATGGCTGGTGATATGGTTGTAAATCCTTATATTGAGTGTCCCTATATTATTCATAGTACAGATTTTGGTATTAAAGAGGATGTGGATGTAGTAAAAACAGATGATGAGAGTACGATTTGCTCAAGACACTTTAAGATCCAAATAAAAGAACCGGAAGATATTGAAAAAATCAAATTGCCTAAGATCACCTATAACAAAAAAGCCACTGAATATGTCTATCAAATCATGTGTGATATTTTTGAGGGTATCATTCCGGTCAAAAAAGTTGGGCAGTCACATATTTGGTTTACACCATGGGATTACTTAATTCGATTATGGGGTATTCAAGAAGCTATGATGGATTTAATTATGCGACCGAACATGGTACATCAAGCAGTGCACAGAATGGTGGATGCATGGATGTGTGAACTTGATCAATTTGTTGAACAGAATATCTTATCTCTTGATTGTAATAATACAAGAGTTGGTTCAGGTGGTTATGGATTTGTGAGTGATTTACCAGGAAAGAACTATGATCCCAATCATGTAAAACCTCATAATATGTGGGGGTGTTCCAACGCACAAATATTCAGTGAAGTATCTCCAGAAATGCATTGGGAATTTGCTATAGAACATGATTTGCCATGGTTAAGTAGATGGGGGCATACCTATTATGGTTGTTGCGAATCTTTAGATCGAAAAGTACATTTGCTTAGAAAAATTCCTAATCTTAGGAAAGTATCGGTTAGCCCATGGTGCAATACAGAAAGAGTTATTAATGAAATACAGAAGGATTATGTGATGAGCAGAAAACCAAATCCTGCTATTTTTGCTGGAAGTAATTGGTCTATGAAGAAAGCGAAAGCTGACTTAACATCGTTCATGGAAAAAAACAGAGAGACAATGTCACGTAGAATTAATTATGAAGGATATCTCCACAGTCAATTATCAACCTGAAAAACTTTGGGAGTGGGAGAAAATAGCTATGAAAGTTGCTGAAGAATATAGTAATTAGTAAGCTATCTAAAAGGTAATAATCCAATGATTAATTTAAGAAGGAGTTATAAAGGATTAATAGAATGATTAATGGGATAAAGGGGTATAATCTAGACAACTACATGTTGTAGATCAACAACCAAAGAATAATCAAGGGATGTTTCGTTTTTGCTATTAAATAAGATGGGGATGATTACAAAATTTCTAGTTCATGTAATAGGCTAAGGTGTTGATCTATGACATAAGTATTGCATGTTGATTAAGGAGGTATAAATATGAATTTCATTGGTGTATTTCATGGTGTTGTGGTATTCTTACTTATAGGGATATTCCATCCTATTGTGATTAAAGCGGAGTACTATCTGGGTAGGAAAAGCATCGGGTTGTTTATAGGTTTAGGAACAATAACCATTGGTTTGGCTCTAATGATACAGAATATCACAGGTTCCACTTTACTGGCAACGTTTGCTTTTTGTTGCTTTTGGAGTATAAAAGAGGTCATGGAGCAGGAAGAAAGAGTACAGGAAGGTCGATATCCCCGTAACCCCAATAGGGAATACAAAATAGAAAACAAAGGTAAAATAATCTAAGGGTTATAGAAAGGAAAGATGATATGATTAAAAAAGTATTTTTGATCATGGCTGGATGCATTGCCCTTGGACTGGGGGTTATAGGTATTATGCTACCACTGCTCCCAACAACACCATTATTGTTATTAGCCGCAGGTTGTTTTATAAAAAGCTCCACAAGGCTATACAAGTGGTTGATTCATCATAAAACATTAGGTCCCTATGTCTATAACTATTTAGAATTAAGAGCGATCAGTAAAAAACACGAAAATTATCGCCATATCATCTATGTGGTTATCCCTTATTATCACCATAATTTTTATGAATAAAGATTTCGTGAGATACATGCTTTTTTTTGTGGGAATAGGGGTCAGTATTTATATATTATCCTTAAACAGTATTGAGAAATTAAACTGTAAGGGACAAAGGGAGTAAGAGTTTGATTAGACTGTAAAGTCTACGCAGGCTCTTTTTTTATTAAAGTTTAACAGTTTAAATGTAACGTTCTATATAAAATAGCCAAAAAAAACAGATAGTATTTTAGAAAAATGTTGCAAATACCTAAAAAGGGTGGTATCATAAAAACATACTTTATTTACTAAACAAAGTATGTTTGGATTGGAAATCTTACAATCCATAGAACTCATTACCAAGTAAAAATAAGAAATATTAGGAGGGTATTATGAAAAAGTTAATGGCAATAGTAGTCATTATTGTTTTGATGATGGCAGTGGTAGGTTGTGGCAAAAGCAATACAGATAAGAAAGCAAATAGCGATTCTGCAGATGAAGGCAAAATTACCATTTGGGCATGGGACCCAAACTTTAACATTGCAATTATGGAAAAAGCAAAAGAAATATATCTAGAAGATCATCCAAAAGTTGAAATTGAAATAGTCGATTATGCAAAAGGTGATTTAGAACAAAAATTACATACGAACCTAGCGTCAGGACTAACAGAAGGTCTTCCAGATATAGTTTTAATTGAAGACTATAATGCACAAAAATATTTACAATCTTATCCTGGTAGTTTCGAAGATTTAACAGACAAATTAAAGTACAGTGATTTTGCACCTTATAAAGTTGGTCTTATGACTCTAGATAAAAAAGTGTACGGGGTACCATTTGATTCAGGTGCAACAGGTTTCTATTATAGAACAGATTATTTAGAGCAAGCAGGCTATTCAACTGCTGATTTAGAAGATATTACATGGAATGAATTTATTGAGATTGGTAAAAAAGTATTAGAAAAAAACAGGCAAACAAATGCTTGCTTTAGATGCTAACGACGGTGGCTTAATGCGCGTTATGATGAACTCAGCAGGGTCATGGTACTTTGATGAATCCGGTGAGATCAACATTGCTCAGAATAAAGCAATTCAAGAATCAGCAAGACTCTATAAAGAAATATTCGATTCAGGTATAGCAAAACCAACAAGTGGTTGGGGAGAGTGGGTAGGCGCACTTAATACTGGTGATGTGGCTTCTGTTACAACAGGTGTATGGATAACAGGGTCTGTAAAAGCTGAAGCATCACAATCAGGATTATGGGCTGTTGCACCAACACCTAGGTTAGACTTACCTGGAGCAGTTAACGCTTCCAATCTTGGAGGATCAAGCTGGTATGTATTATCCAGCTCCAAGAGCAAAAATACGGCTGTGGACTTCTTAAACACAGTTTATGGTTCAAATGTTGATTTCTATCAAGATATTTTAGTTGATAGAGGTGCAGTTGGTTCATATGCACCATCTCAATCCGGTTCAGCTTATGTAAAAGAAGATGAATTTTTTTGGTGGTCAAAAAAAAGTATTTAGTGACTTTTCAGATTGGATGCAAGAAATTCCTTCTATAAGTTATGGTTTATATACTTATGAAGCTGATGCAGCTATATTTGGTGTGATGCCGGAAATATATAGTGGAGGATCAATTGAAGAAGCACTTAAGAAAGCAGAAAATCAAGTTAAATCTCAGATTCAATAGATTTAATATTACCTAATTAAATGTAAAAGAAGGGCTGTTAAGTCAAACATGTCATTTGATACAGCCCTTCTTTTAGAAAGGAGTGCTATAAATGTATAAGAATAGACATAAAAAAAAGAAAAAAAATAATTTTTATAATATCTACGGTTGGTCTTTTATCCTCATTGCGTTAGTTCTAATCGGTCTTTTTAATGTATACCCAGTTATTAATTCATTAATTCTATCCACAATGAGTGGTAAAGGCGTTGTTTATTCGTTTAATGGATTAGGGAATATTAAACGATTATTTTCAGATACGGTTTTTTTTCAAACAGCATTAAAAAATACATTTATCTTCTTTATATTTCAAGTGCCAATCATGTTAAGTTTGGCATTATTAATTGCATCCCTATTAAATGATAAAAAACTTAAGTTCAAAGGATTTTTTTCGAACAGCCATATTTCTACCTTGTGTAACATCATTAGTTGCTTACTCCATTTTATTTAAAAGTATGTTTGGGTATGATGGAATTATTAATGTCATATTAATGAATATCCATATAATTAAAGAGCCTATAGCCTGGCTTTCAGACCCTTTATGGGCTAAAGTAACGGTTATTATAGCCATAACATGGCGATGGACGGGATACAATATGATTTTTTATTTAGCAGGACTACAGAATATTGACCCTGCTATTTATGAAGCTGCAGAAATAGATGGGGCTGGTAGTTTTAAGCAATTTACATCCATCACAATTCCTATGCTAAAACCAATTATACTATTTACTTCCATCATGTCCACCATAGGAACATTACAATTATTTGATGAAGTGATTAACTTAACCAGTGGAGGTGCATCGAGCCCTTCCCTTAATGCGACACTCACATTGTCTCAATATATATACGACTTATCCTTTAAATATGTACCTAATTTTGGGTATGCG
>JDSF01000091.1_pt1 | contig 71614 bp, 67 predicted proteins | sample 199441 | NCBI WGS metagenome assembly JDSF01 (sample SAMN02592751, study PRJNA231836) | bioreactor metagenome | isolation source: continuous culture bioreactor denitrification-DNRA | place: Germany: Bremen
AGAAAAACATGAATAGAAACAGTGTATTTATAGTTTTTTTTAATGATTGTTATGGTTCTCTTGAGTGTAGTTGTTTTAAGCTTTAATATTCCTGAATCACACAGTAAGTTAATAGAGTACAAGTATCTTTATATTGGTCAAAGTTTATAATGGTGCAAAGCTTGTAAATGTTGCCCCAATCCGGCTCTAATTTGAATTAATATGTCCACCCGGATATGAATCAATTTGGAGTCGGTTATTTTTACTTAGCGCCTTCGTCAGACGAAGAGTTTGAGTTATGAGAAGTTTAGGAGAAACTTGAATATGAGAATTGAGATTACAGAGTCGTTGAAGAAAGTATCATCAGAAATCGCCTTAGGTTGTCTTATGGCAGATGTCGTTGTTAAAACGAGTGATGAAAGGATTGGTAGTTTAATAAGAAAACAAGAGATGCAATCGAGAACTGATTTCTCAATCGAAAATCTTGTTGACCATTTAAATATCAGTAAGTCACGTAAACTATACAGAGATTTAGGAAAACAACCGAGTAGGTACAGAGTATCATCAGAAGCTTTGTTAAGGCGAGTTTTGCAGAATAAAGGGATGTATAGTGTTAATCAAGTTATAGATATTAATAACTATTTATCGATTAAGTATGTCCAGTCAATTGGGTGTTATGATCTTGATATGATAAATAGCCCTGTACAACTTGTGATAGGTCCTGAAGGTGCCACATATTGTGGTATTGGCAAGGGAGAGATTAATATCTCATCAATTCCTGTTTTAGAAGATCAATATACACACTTTGGAAGTCCAACAAGCGATTCAGAAAGAACAATGATAACAAAGGATACAAGGAAAATATTGATGTGTGTGTACTCATTCAATGGAGTTGGGGGATTAGAGACCTGTTTAAATGAGGCTAAGGACATGCTAGAGAAATATGCCGATGCTAAAAATATTAGGACTACTATTATTAAATGATTTCCAATGCAATAAAACATATCATGGATTCTATAATAGGCCATCAAATTGCGAAAGCGGTCTGTTTATTGAGCGTTGGATATCTGAGGAGATCAATCATATATCTAATATTTTCAAACGGTTGAGTCTATTATAATCTCAAAGTTAGTTTAGAGGTTAAGCTTGATATTTCATATATTTAAGCGAAAAAAGCCTTTCAAATGATTAATGAATACTTATACAATAGAGCATTTAACAAGTGCTAATTTTCGGTTTTAAGGGGAGAAAAATAAAAAACACCTTCAAAGTATTGTTATTACTAAGTTAGAGTAATTGATCATATCAACTATTTATTTTCCTTCAATTCTTTTCACATATTGGTACTGTAAACTATATTATTAAAGGTGTACGCAATATTAGTGAACGATAATTTTTTAGGAGCTGTTAGAGACAGCTCCTTTTTTTTAATGCAATAGATTACTAATATATTAATACAATGTTTTGACAATTTCAAAAATGGGTGTTATTATAACAGTAACTTAGTTACAAAATGTAAGTAAGTTTGTTACCTTCTCAGTCTTACTATTTCTAACCAGATACTATATATATACACCGCTCTTCTTGACGGTGTGTAAATAAGAATGGTATCCTTATTCAAACCTATATTACAGGTAGGAGGGGATACAGTGAAACCAGGAATTAGAAGAGAGTCATTACAGTCGGAAATAATTAAGTATATTAAAGAATACATTCAAGAAAAAGACTTAAAAGAAGGAGACAAACTGCCTTCTCAAGCGGATCTTGTGAATATGCTTGGCGTTAGTAGGACATCATTAAGAGAGGCAATTAAAACATTAGAAGCGAAGAATATTGTTGAAGCTGTAAATGGTAAAGGTGTTTTTATCAAAAATACGGAAGAAAAACACTTGTTGTCTCAAATTGAATTTAGTAAAGAGAAGGAATCAATAGTAGAATTGTTAGAAGCAAGAAAGCTCATAGAACGTGAAATTCTTGGTTTGGTAGTGAAGAATATAACGGATGACGAAGTACAAGAATTAGGGCATGTTGTAGATGTTTTAATGAGGAAATACCGAAATGAAGAGCCACAAGAGAAAGAGGATAAACAGTTTCATTATATGATCTATTCGTTTTCTCATAATCGCATTATGGTTGAATTTATGAAGTCGATTAGTAGCGTCATGGACAAACTATGGGAATCTCCACTGGATATGGAGAAGCCATTTACAAATACAATTCCTATGCATGATGATTTGTTTCAAGCAATAAAGGCGAGAAATGCAAAAGATGCAGTTAGAGTGAATGACAAAATTATATTGCAGATGATTAAAGACGTTAACAAGCAGTAAGGCAACTGGTTAAAAACCAACTTGCTTTACGTTCCAACCTATCATATAGCATACAGCATATAGGTTGTGGGGCGGATGAATATACTTTGAAAGTTGTTAGGAGGTAACGTGAATTTCGAAATTGAAAGAGGAGAACGCTTACTAAGTGATCTTCAAAAAACTTATTTATAAAAAAGAGTCAGCCAATAAAGACCTATAAAGTACATGATTCTAAAAGACCAGATGGTGCATTTTGTGACACTTCAAATTGGGACACTTATATGTCTGGGGAACTTTGGAATTGTAAAGATGCATACAGATGGTACAGAACAACTATTACAGTACCAGAAGCATTTCAAACAGAGCAGATTGACTTTGTTATTTCAACAGGACGAGAAGGAGAGTGGGACGCTACAAATCCACAGATGTTGTTGTATGTAAATGGTGAGATTAAACAAGGGCTTGATGTAAATCATCGGTATGTTGTACTTTCTGATAGTGCCAAGGCAGGCGAAGTTATAGACTTAGCCATTCTTGCATTTGGTGGTACTGATGCTGAGTCAATTATTGTAGAGTCACAAATTGCTGTTCTTGATGTAGAGGTAGAGTCACTTTATTACGACTTACTTAATCCTATATCATCTGCAAGGTTACTAAAAAAACATGATGCAGTGAATAGCATGAGAATTATGAAAACAATTGAGCCAGTATTAGACGTCTTAGATTTCAGAAAACCATATTCTGATCGTTTTTATAAATCTGTAGATCATGCGCGGCGTTTGTTGAAGGAAAGCTTCTATAGTGAAATAGATCAAAGTGTTCCTGTAGTGAGTGCCATTGGACACACCCATATAGACATAGCGTGGTTATGGACGGTAGAAGTAACAAAAGAAAAAGTTGTACGAAGTTTTTCGACTGTGCTTGAGCTTATGAAACGTTATCCAGACTATAAATTTATGTCGAGCCAGCCTATTTTATATAAATATATCAAAGACCAGCATCCGCAAATGTTCGAAGAAATTAAGGAACGCGTGCGGGAAAAACGATGGGAAATAGACGGAGGTATGTGGCTTGAAGCGGATTGTAATATTCCTTCTGGAGAATCACTGGTAAGACAAATAATGCACGGTGAAAAATTCTTCGAAAAGGAATTTGGAATAAGAAGCAAATCACTGTGGTTACCAGATGTATTTGGATATAGTGCAGCTTTACCCCAGATATTAAAGCAGTGTGGCATCAATCATTTTATGACAACTAAAATAGCTTGGAATCAATATAATCAACTACCTAATGACACTTTTATGTGGAGGGGCATTGATGGGAGTGAAGTATTCACGTTTATGTCAACAACATGTGATTATGACAAGAGTTTAGGGCTTAATATTTCATTTACAGACACTCGAAATACTACAACATATACGGGTGTTGTGAATCCCAATATGGCATTAGGAACATATGAAAGATTTCAGAATAAAGACTTAACTGAGAATACCCTCATGCTGTTTGGCTTTGGAGACGGTGGTGGCGGTCCAACTCGTGAAATGCTTGAAAATGCTAAACGGCTTAAATACGGTCTACCTGGTATACCGCGAATCGAACAAGAATTTGAAAGTGACTTTTTCACAAGAACACACAATAAAATATCTCAACTCGACAATATGCCTACTTGGGATGGTGAACTCTATTTTGAATATCATCGGGGCACATATACATCAATGGGCATAAACAAACGTTACAACAGAAAATGTGAAATTCTTTACCGCGATATCGAGATGTTAGGAGCCGCTTCAATCGCATTAGATTATGAATACCCTGTAGATGTCATTAACAGAGGGTGGGACATACTACTGCTGAATCAATTCCATGACATAATACCTGGAACCTCTATCGAGGCAGTGTATGAAACCAGTACAAGTGAATATGAAGAAATTCTGAACACAGGCCAGAACACAAGAGAAACTGTTGCGAAAAGTATTGCAAGTCATATTAACATCACTGAGGACAGTGTGGTTGTGTTTAATTCACTACCATACCTGAGAAGTGATTTGGTTGAAGTAAATTGCAAAGGCATAATCATTAATGGACTAACAGATAGTAGTGGACGAATGTATCCTATTCAAAAAAATGAGGATGATAAAGCCATCTTCTTTGCAGAAGATATTCCATCCATGGGATATAAAACATTCAAAATAAGTGATTCTGTGAACTCAAATTCTAACAATTCTTCTGAGTTGATTGATGTGACATCTGGAAAAATGTTTTTTTGAGAATGGCTATTATGAAGTTCAGTTTAATGAAAAAATGGAAATTTTGAAGCTGATTGAGAAGACAACAGGAAAATCGCTTATCGGTGAAGGCAAACTTGGAAATAGACTAATAACTTTCGAAGATAGGCCTATGCAGTGGGACAACTGGGATATAGACGCATTTCACAAACGAAAGATGTATTTAAGTGATAGTTCCTCTAAACCTCAATTGGTTGAAAACGGGCCTGTCAGGATCGCAGTTCAAATATCCCACCACTTTGAGGCGTCAACTGTAAAACAAACGATTTATTTGTATCATGACTCACCGAGGATTGATTTTAAAAACATTGTTGATTGGAATGAGCATAATGTTCTACTAAAAACGGAGTTTCCAGTAGATATTAATGCAACACGAGCAACTTACGAAATTCAATACGGAAATGTAGAACGTGAAACGACAAGTAACCATAGTTGGGATAGTGCTAAATTTGAAACCTGTGGTCATAAGTGGGCTGACCTATCTGAGTATGGTGCTGGTCTGAGCCTGCTCAATGACTGTAAGTATGGTTATGACATAAATGATGGAAATATGAGATTAACACTGATTAAAGCAGGAACATATCCAAATGAAAATGCCGATATTGGTCATCATGAATTTACGTATTCCATATATCCCCATCCTAATGGATGGAAGGCGTCAGATGTTGTTGAAATGGCTTATAACCTAAATACACCAGCTTTAAGTCTGGCGGTGAATAAGCAAAATGGAAACATGCCACTTGAGAAATCCTATGTAAAAGTGTCACATGATAACTGCTTTGTAGAGGTTCTTAAACAAGCAGAAGATGGAAACGGTCTTATTCTAAGGGTGTATGAGTACAAGAATAAGCAAACCCGACTACATATTGATTTAGATTTTGACATACATTCTGTAATTGAATGTAATCTTCTTGAGGAAAATGAGCGAGTGATTACAAGTGATGATAACAGAATAGATTTTACTTTAAAACCTTATGAAATTAAATCATTCCGCATTTTACTTGCTAGCAAAAATTATGAAAGGACGTAACTATGTTAAAGGAATTGACTCAATTATTTGGAGTATGTGGTTATGAAAGTGAAGTTGTAAACTACATTTCTGAACATTTGATGGAGTATGCTGACGAAATTGAAGTAGATGCCATTGGCAATCTGATTGTTTTGAAAAAAGGTTGTTCTGAGTTGCCTAAAAGAATTATGGTTGCTGCCCATATGGATGAAATTGGTCTTCAGGTGCTAAAAATTACAAGCAAGGGTCTTATAAAAGTACGCCCTCTTGGAGGGGTTTGTGCTCATATATCTTACATGAACCGAGTAAAGTTTATGAACGGGACTACAGGTGTAGTCGCGTCAGAGAAAAAAGCTGAGGACCTAAAATCAAGAGATACAGAGTACTTGTATATAGACATCGGTTCTACAAGCAAGGAAGATGCTGAGAAATATATTGGTATAGGAGACTGCGCGGCCTTCATTGGCGAGTACCACTCAATTAATGAGGACATTGTCATGAGTAAAGCTTTAGATGATAGAGCTGGATGCCACATAATGATCGAAGCGCTAAAAAAAAATTAAGAATAACCAGCATGACTTATACTTTGTTTTCACAGTTCAAGAGGAAGTTGGTCTTCGAGGGGCGACAGTGGCTGCTGAGCAAATAAGGCCAGATTTGGGCATTGCGCTTGATATAACAGGGAGTTTTGATATTCCAGGTGATGAATATGGACATGCTGTCATTGGAGGTGGAGCGGCCATCAAAATGGCAGATGCTTCAGTCTTGTGTGATCAAGTACTTGTAGAAGCTATGATTGATTGTGCAAAGCGAGAAGGCATTCCATATCAATTAGATGTTTTAAAAAATGGAGGAACTGACGCTGGTGCAATCAACCGTTCCAGATATGGCGTAAAAAGTCTTGGCATATCTATCCCAACACGATATGGGCATAGTCCTAGTAGTATGGTCAGTCTTAAAGATATTGATGCATGTATAAGGTTACTAAAATCATTTTTGGAAGAGCCTATTAGAGTAGAGACACGAAGAGTTATAAAGTAGTAGATGTTTCAAGGGTTGCATGTTGATTCTTATATAATTTTCTGACTGTGATTTCCTAGGTATGGTCAGATAAATATAGTACAAGTCATAGAGGAGGAGAGCAAATGAAGAAATTTATGTGTTTAATGTTGACTCTGGTTATGCTCACATCAACACTGGTTGGGTGTACGTCTAAGTCAGAGAACACTACAGGGGCTTCAAAGGAGAAGGAAGAGATTGCACGTGTGGTTCTATCGTCTAATCCTGATTCGCTTGACAGTACCAAAATTGGGGACTCAGTAACAATCACAGTTGTTCAAGAAGTTATGGAAGGTCTTGTTAGAATTAAGGACGGCAAAGTTGAAGCGGGTGGTGCTGAAAGTTGGACAACATCTGAAGATGGATTGACTTGGACATTTAGTCTGAGAGAAAACACATGGACTGATGGAAAACCAGTTACAGCGCATGACTATGTCTATTCGGTGAGACGATTGTTTGATCCTATGTCGCAGGAAAGTACGCCAATTTGTTTTATGTAATTAAGAATGGTGAACTGGCAAACAATGGAGAAGTGAGCCTTGAAGAGGTGGGCGTGAAGGCAATAGATGAGAACACTCTAGAGTTTACACTAGAGCATCCAGTGCCATACTTCATACAACTTGCAAACTTCCCAGCAGTTTACCCACTACGTGAAGATATAGTTGCTGAACAAGGCGACTCCTATGGTAGTGACATTAGTAAAATGGTATTCAATGGTCCATTTAAAATTGATCAGTGGATTAAAGACTCAAAACTTACATTAAGTAAAAATGAAGGATACTGGGATAAAGACACTGTAAAACTAGACGGTGTGGTAATTAGTATTGTACCTGAAGAAACAACTGTGCGACAGTTATTTGATACAGGTCAATTAGATATGGTTCGTAGTGTTAGAAAAGAATACATAGAGCAAGTTAGTGAAAAAATTGACGCAGGGGAAATAAAAATGGAGGGGTCTGTGTATCCTGCTGTGAGTTACATTGCATTTAATACACAAGATCCAAATAATATTTTTACGAACGCAAAAGTAAGACAAGCGTTTTCAATTTCCATTGACCGTGAGTCATATGTAAATAATGTTGAGAAAAGAAATGTTGCAGGTTACGGCTTCATTCCACATGGTCTGAACAATGGGTCTACTCATTTTAGAGACGTGGCAGAAGAACCCCTAAAAGACCTAATGGATAAAGATCCTAAAGCACTCCTACATGAAGGTTTAAAGGAGTTAGGTCTTAACCCTCAGGATGACTTGACTGTTACGTTTTTACAGGCAAATGCAAATTCTACAACTAAGGTTCGTGGCGAGTACTTCCAAAATCAATGGCAAACGAAATTGGGTGTAGAAGTTAAAATTGATACTGCAAGTGACAATGCTACATTTAACAAGATGGTTAACGCAGGTGAGTATCAAATTACACAAACTGGGTGGGGAGCATTCTACAATGACCCACTGTACTTCTTCCAAATTTATACTTCAGGCGATAGCAATAATGCAACACTGTTAGCCAATGAGGAATATGATAAGTTGATCGAAGAAACTAAAAACGAGTCAGATATGGACGTGAGACTGGAAAAATTCATAGAAGCTGAAGAATTACTTGTTCGTGATTTAGCTGCGATTGCACCACTTATGTTCTACTATGAAAAACATTTATACAGTAACAGACTAAAGGGTGTTCAAGTATCTGCAGGTGGACCTCAATTTGAATTGAAGTGGGCGTATATTGAAGAGTAATATGATGTAATTTAGAGAGTCGAATTTAAAAGGTTAGTAGCTCAGGCTGTGTGTAATATACAGCCTGAACTATTATATTAATCATATGAATTTTATAGTCACATAAGACTATTAAGATAAAGACTGGAAGGTGAAAACGTGCTACGGTACATTTTAAAGCGATTGGGATATATGTTTTTCACATTATGGGTTATAGTCACAATCACATTTTTCTTAATGAATACACTGCCAGGTGATCCTGTACAAACAAGTACAAAAATACTTCCGGATATTGTAGCAGAAAACATTAAAGTGAAATGGGGACTCGACAAACCTGTTATGGAAAGATATTTTATTTATCTTCAGAATTTAGCACAAGGAAATCTTGGAGAGTCGTACAAACAGGTGGGGGTATCGGCTAATGAGATTTTTTGCTGATAAGATGCCCGCATCTATTCGATTGGGAGCGCAAGCAACTGTTGTAGGCCTCGTTATAGGTATAACCATTGGCGTATTAGCTGCATTTAATAGAAATACCGCCATTGACTATTTCTCTATTTTTATTGCAATTATTGGTGTGTCTGTTCCAAGTTTTGTTATAGCAGCTCTTTTGCAAACAACACTTACAGGAAATATGCTCCCTGTGTTTGGTTGGCCTGAACCGGGGTCATCGTTTTTTGATGGCATAGAGTATACTGTCCTGCCTACAATAGCAGCGGCTTTTGGAGGTATAGCAACGTATTCAAGATTTATGAGATCATCTGTTTTAGATACTATGAATAATGATTATATACTGACTGCAAAGGCTAAAGGCTTGTCTCAATCACAAATCATCAGAAGACATGTCTTAAAAAATAGTTCAACACCAATTATTTCAATTGTAGCCCCTTCAATTGCAGGTATTTTTACAGGATCATTTGTATTAGAAAGAATTTTCGGAGTGCCTGGAATGGGAAAATACTATGTTGAAAGTGTTAATGGTAGAGACTTTCCAATGATAATGGCGACGACACTGATGTTTTCATTTATATTCATTTTGTCAATTGTTGTAATGGACATATTATACGCAGTCGTGGATCCAAGGGTTCGCAAAAGCATTATTGATGGATAATAGGAGGATTGAACATGGATAAGGCAAGCAATAGCGGTGAACTGTCCTTAGATTTATTCAAGCATATTGGCCGAAATGAAGAGGAATCAGAGACTTTATCTCGTGAGAGTTTGACGTACTGGAAAGATGCATTTCGAAGACTGAGACAAAATAAGATAGCTATGGGGTCTTTGATTTTTCTTATAGGATTATTACTTATGTGTGCAGTGTACCCAGAGCTGTCACCTTACGAATATGACACACAAATTATTGAACGAACAAATGAAGCCCCATCAGCAGAACACATATTTGGACTTGATGATTTAGGTCGAGATGTGTTTACTCGTATCTGGATTGGTGGTCGTATTTCACTTATGATTGGCTTCATTGGAACAGCAGTTTCCTTAGTGGTTGGGACTTTATACGGCGGAATAAGTGGTTACATTGGTGGGAAAGTCGACGAAATCATGATGAGAATTGTTGAAATTCTTGTGGGCATACCATATATGATAGTTGTCATTCTAGTTTCAATGAGACTTGGAAAAGGTATGCATTCACTTATCATAGCACTTTGTATTGCAAGCTGGACAGGACTAGCGAGAATTGTTCGTGGGCAGATCATTAAGCTAAAAGAAAGCGAATATGTACTGGCTGCGAAAGCACTTGGTGTGTCTCCGTTTAAAATAATAATGAGACACCTTGTACCCAATACACTGAGTTTAATTATTGTTAATACTACATTCAGTATTCCTGGATTTATATTTGCTGAAGCATTTTTAAGCTTTATTGGTTTGGGCATACAACCACCTTATACAAGCTGGGGTGCAATGGCGTCTGCGGGTCAACAGCAAATGATGTATTATCCTCATCAATTGGTATTTCCTGCACTTGCAATATGCATGACAATGTTGGCATTTAATCTGCTTGGAGATGGACTAAGAGATGCAGTTGATCCAAAGCTAAGAAGGTAGGTATTGATATGAAATCGTTATTAGAAGTTAATGATCTTAAAGTGTCATTTCACACATATGCTGGAGAAGTACAAGCCGTTCGAGGTGTGTCATTTGATCTAAAGCAAGGTGAAACACTTGCTATAGTTGGAGAGTCTGGAAGTGGTAAAACAGTAGCATCAAAAGCTGTAATGGGTCTCATATCTACTCCAGGTGAGATAAAGAGTCAAAGTAAAATCATCTTTGATGGGAACGATATAACAAGTTATTCTGAAAAACAGCTTCAAGAATACAGAGGTAAGGAAGCTGGGATGATTTTTCAAGACCCGATGACATCTCTAAACCCAACAATGACAGTTGGTGATCAAATTATTGAAGGTATTTTGAAGCATCAAAAAGTTTCAAAAAAAAATGCACTTGATCAAGCTATTAATCTATTAGAGCAGGTCAATATTCCTGATCCAGAGAGCAGAGTGCATCAATATCCATTCGAATTCTCAGGTGGTATGCGTCAACGTGTAGTAATTGCAATTGCACTGGCATGTAATCCTAAACTCTTAATTGCAGACGAACCTACTACGGCACTAGATGTTACCATTCAAGCTCAAATTTTAAAACTCTTACAAGACATCCAAAGGGATTGTGGAACGTCCATAATAATGATTACACATGACCTTGGGGTTGTTGCAGGTATGGCGGACAAAGTTGCCGTTATGTATACAGGAAAAGTAATTGAAACTGGAACTATTTTTGAAATTTTCAAAAACAGTCAGCACCCATATACGAGTGCACTCCTGAAGGCTGTGCCTAACTTAAAACTGGAAAATAAAGCGGAACTTGCATCTATACCAGGAACCCCCCTGACTTGATTCAACCGCCCAAAGGTTGTGGATTCGCATCTAGATGTAAAAATTGCATGGATATCTGCAAAAGTATACCGCCTGAATATATCAGTATTAGTGATACACACAAAGTTATGTGTTGGTTGCATCATCCGAATGCTAAAAAAAATGCTAAAGATTGACGATGTTAGGAGTGTGTTGTAATGGGTGTTAAGACAATGAAACCACTTGTGAGCGTTAGGAATCTAAAAAAAGCACTTCAAAATTAAGAAAGGTGTTGTTCTAAAAGCAGTAGATGGTGTTTCTTTTGACATTTTCGAAGGAGAAACACTTGGACTTGTTGGAGAATCTGGCTGTGGAAAAACCACTTGTGGTAGAACAGCCCTTGGTTTATATGATGCAACTGAGGGCCAAGTCTTGTTTGAAGGTGCAGACATATCTAGTTTTACAACCAGACAGCAAGATATTGATTACAGAAAAAAAAGCACAGGTTATTTTCCAAGATCCATATGCATCTCTTAATCCTAGAATGACAGTTGGCGATATCTTAGCGGAAGGGATGGATGTTCAGGGCATTTATTTAGGCAATGAAAGAGCAGGCAGAATTCATGAATTACTCACTCTGGTTGGTCTTAATAAAGAACATGCTAACAGGTTTCCACATGAATTTTCGGGTGGTCAACGTCAACGGATTGGAATTGCAAGAGCACTTGCAGTAGATCCGAAATTTATAGTATGTGATGAGCCAATCTCTGCTCTTGACGTGTCAATCCAAGCGCAGATTGTTAACCTTCTTGTAAAACTCCAGCGGGAATTGGGGTTAACGTACCTATTTATTGCGCATGATTTGTCGATGGTAAAACACATATCTGATCGAGTTGCAGTAATGTATATGGGACAAATGGTTGAACTTGCCTCAAGTGAAGCTCTATATAGCAAACCCCAACATACTTATACACAAGCGTTATTGTCTGCTATTCCAATTCCTGATCCTGAAATTGAAAAAGAGAAAGCCTTTATACCACTCGACGGTGAAGTAGGCAGCCCAATAAACACAGGACCAGGGTGTCGTTTTGCCAGTCGTTGCAAGTACGTGTTTGAAAAGTGCCACTGCGAAACGCCAGAGTTAAAAGAGGTACTTGACATGCATTATGTTGCGTGTCATTTGTTTGATCTAGCTCCTCCAAAAAACTTTAAAATAGATAAAGCGCATTTTCATTAGCAAGTATCCTTAATTTTCTTTTGATTAAGACTAAGATACTTTTATGGAAATGCGTTTTACTATAGTATGAGATACTTTGTAGTCACTTGAACTGGACTTGGTCCTATGGGATAATGACATCAACATACGTAAGGAGCTATTTTATGAAAAAAACACCAACAGCTGGTAAGCCAGAGTTGCTTAAAAGAATTAATCGGAATATTGTTATAAAGTTAATTATGAAAGAAAAAGAGATTAGTCGATCTCAGATTGCAAAAGTTACAAACTTGGCATTGCCAAGTGTAATGAGAATTGTGGACGGTCTTGTAGAGGATGGTTTAGTCATTGATATTGGAAAAGGCGATTCCTCTGGTGGCCGTAGACCAAACCTTGTTAGCCTTAATAAAGAAGCCATGTACATATTTGGTGTGGAAATTGCTGAAAATGTTGAAGTTATTCTTTCCAACCTTGCAGGGGAAGTTGTGAGTAAAATAGTTATTGAGCAAACTGATGATATGGTTCCACTAGAAATCTTACAAGAGATCTATAGTACTATTGAAGAAATAAAAAAGACAACCCACATGGACAATGAGAAAATTGCAGGTGTTGGAATTGGTACACCTGGTAGTAACTATAAATATGTTCAATCAGTTGGTCGTACTGTTTTAAAAGGCTGGGAAGCGATTGATATTAAATCATGGTTTGAGGAGCGAATAAATCATTTGGTTCTTGTTGAAAATGTTGCCCGCACGAGAACATTAGGCGAATTGTGGTTTGGAAAAGGTGAAGAAACAAAAAGTTTTATTTACGTATTTGTAGATCGTGGTGTTGGGTGTGGTATCGTTAATAGTGGCGTCATTTTTAAAGGTACAAATGGTGTTGCTGGTGAGTTTGGTCATACTATAATAGAATTTGGTGGAAAAAAACTGCTATTGCGGCAAAAAAGGGCTGTATTGAAATGTATGTATCATCAGGTGCATTAACAGAAGAAGCAAACAAATTTATGAATCATGAAAATTTAAGGTTTTCTGAATTAGTGCAATTTGAGAACAAGGTAGAAGTTGAACATTTATTAAGAGAATCAGGTAAAGTTTTAGGGGTTGGTGTTTCAAATTTAATTAACATTTATAATCCTGAAGCGGTAATAATAGGTGGGGACGTTCCACTATTAAGTAAGGTGTTTTCTCAGTCAGCGCTAGAAAATATTTCGGATAATGTGTTTAATAATGCTGCGGTAAATACCCCCGTTTATTTAAGTTCGGTAAAAAAGGAAGATCAGAGTTTGGGAAGTATTGCACTCGTAATTGATCATGTGTTTAAGTCAGTGGTTATATAGAATACAAGAAAACACTTAAGTTAATATAAATGTGAAAGATTAATAGAGAAGCGGCTTAGGCAGCTTCTTTTTTGTTGAAAATGACGGCGGAACAGGCGTTTATTCTATTAGAATTTATCATGAGTTTTAATTGAAATTTTGAGGAATATCTGATAAAATCAACTTAGTTACAATTAGTAAGTAAGTTTTGATAATAGCTAGTTTATAGTAGGCAACAGAAGGGAATTATCATGGATATCGAAGTGATTGCAAAACCATGTTCAATTGAAATAATGAATAAGCTTGAAGAACTAGGCGTTATAAGACTGTTGTCTCCAGGACGACACAGATTAGAAACTGTTAAGGGAGAATCAAAGCATGAGACCTTGTATTCTACTTCGGAGAGATACGGGCCGCATAAACTCATTTGCGTCACAATAAACTCACAGGAACCTAGTAATTTTTTGTATCATAATGACGCTGAAGACTTTTTATTAATAGATAATCCAAACTCAACACCGCTCGTACTGACGGTTTCAATACATAAAAAGATATACTAGAAAAAAGAATAAAAGATAAAAGCTTAAGCAGTGATGACTTTGTATCGATTCTGTGTAATAAAAATGATCCGTTTACAAGTTTCTTTACTATGAATCCAGAATATGCTCATGTTGAAACTGTTTTACAATCATCAAGTCATCCACCAAGTTTTTATGTAACAGAACCAAGAGATTTAGACGAAAATCATATTGATTTCAGTGAGTACAACTTAGTTATTCGCTAGAACAATATACGAATAAATATAGGAGAGTGAAACATGAGAAGATCAGAAATTAACAAGACTTTAGAATGGGCAAAACAGCTGTTAAATGAGAACAATGTTTATTTGCCCCCATTCGGACACTGGACCATAGACGACTGGAACACCAAAGAAAAAAGAGATACACTCCATTAGAAAAGTTATGTTAGGTTGGGATATCACAGACTACGGTATGGATGAGTTTGATACACTAGGTGCGACTCTGTTCACACTGAGAAATGGATCATTGAACGATGATGGTGTTGGTGTACCATATGCTGAAAAACTTATTGTTTTAAAAGATGGTCAAAGGCTTCCAAATCATTACCACGCTTCCAAAACTGAAGATATTATTAACAAGGGTGGTGGTATTTTAGCCATTAAGTTATACAACTCTCATAAAAACGGGGATGTTGATTACAAAAGTGATGTTGAAGTGGATATGGACGGGATTCGTTATACAGTAAAAGCAGGCGAGGAAATAAACATTTCTCCTGGACACAGTATTACTTTAAGGCCATTTATGTACCATTTATTCTGGGCAAAAGAAGGTGCTGGTGATTTAATTTGTGGAGAAGTGTCATCTATCAACGATGACCATACAGATAATTACAACGCAGAAGAGGTAAAGCGTTTCTCAGAAGTCATTGAGGATGAAGCTATTGTTCACCCACTCTGTAATGAATATGATCGAGTATTGAGGTAAACCAATGATAGACATACTTGCAATTGGGGAACTATTGGTCGATTTTACACCAATAGAAAGTAGTGAGATAAAAGGATTTGTTGAAAATCCAGGTGGAGCACCCTGTAATATGTTAACTATGGCTCAAAATCTAGGGTCGCGTACAGCCTTTATTGGTCAGGTAGGCAATGATGATTTTGGAAAGAGACTAGGCAAGGTGTTAACTGCCCAAGGAATAGAAACAAAGGGACTTATATACTCAAGCGAGTATCCAACAACCCTCGCGTTTGTTCATTTAGGAAACGATGGTGAGAGAAGTTTCAGTTTTTATAGGAAGGGTTGTGCAGATGTCATGCTTAAGTCTTCAGATATAGATTATAGTTTAGTTCAAAATTCAAGATGTGTACATTTCGGATCTCTGTCATTTACCGATGAGCCAAGTCGGTCAACGGTGTTGAAGGTTTTAGAGAGAGCGAGAAAAGAAGGCAGCTTGATAACATACGACCCTAACTATAGGCCACTTCTTTGGGATTCTCTTGAAAGCGCTGTAATGGGTATGAAACTAGGACTAGAATTCGCGGATATTCTAAAAGTTTCAGATGAGGAAGCGGTTCTTTTGACAGGACATACTGATTTGGAATTAGCAGCGAGAGCCCTACTCGAGTATGGCATAAAATTGGTTTGTATTACGTTAGGGCCCAAAGGTTGTTACTACATTAAGAACACTAATGAAGGTATTGTAGATGGGTACGTAAGTGGCTACGACGCAACTGCGATAGATACAACTGGAGCAGGGGACTCATTTTTTCGGTGCTGTTGTAAGTCAAGTTTTGAATGAAGATGGTTCTATAGAAAGTATAAGCAAAAAGGCAATTGAAAAAATACTGGGTAAAGCCAACTGTGCAGCTTCACTGTGTATAGAAAGTTATGGTGGAATTCCTGCAATTCCAACCCAAAATATGGTTGAAGAGAGATACAACAAATTTACCTAACTTCATCGTATGACTGGAATTTTTCATGAAAATCGTGTATAATAATAACGAGCCTGGGATGTTCGTTGCCCAGTAAAATTCAACCACTGGTTGAGTAAAGGGAGCATACATTCTGTAGTGGATGTCAGGCCTTGAACGTATCGGAGGAAGGCAGAAGTTATGGAGAGTGCACCCACCTAGAGTGGGTGTGGTGCTGAATTTTACCGTGACGGCTTTCTGGGTAATCACAAAAATAAGAGTCTTCATAGTTTACTATGAAGACTTTTTTTTTTCAATGTATGAAAAATCGATGGGGTGACGCATGAATCCGTACCAAACGATTGAACTTGATAGAGAAAAAAAAAGAACACCTATACTTACAGCTTTTTAAAGCGCTAGAGGTTATGATTGCGAGTGGTCGTCTTCGCCCACATACAAAGTTACCTCCAATTAGAAAGCTGGCTGACCTGCTTGATGTCAACAATGTAACGATTGTGAATGCATATAAGTTGCTTGAAGAGGGTGGACTGGTTTACAAAAAAGTAGGTAGTGGAACATTTGTAACTCCGAAAGAAGAAGAACTTGAGCACGAAGAGGTTAAGAAGCGAGAATCCATGGATATAAGTTTTGCACAGTCTTCGCCTACAGCGGATCTTTTTCCAGTGAGTGACTTCAAAATGGTACTTAATGAGGTGCTAGACAGAGACAAGGGGATGGCGTTCAGCTACCAAGCGTCTTACGGATACTCACCCTTGCGTGAATCGGTGGTTGAGTATTTAAAAGACTCGAACATTCATATTGAGCCAGATGTCATACAGGTTATATCTGGCGCACAGCAGGGGATTGATATAGTTTCTAAGGCAATTCTTAATTATGGCGATTACGTTCTTGTTGAAGCACCATCATACACAGGTGCAATTGCGGCATTTAAAATGAAAGGTGCCAATATTATAGAAGTGCCAATGACTCAAGACGGCATTCATATTGAAGCTTTCAAAGAAGCTGTGAAAAAATACAAACCTAAACTATTCTATACTATGCCCAACTTGCACAATCCAACAGGGTACACTTACTCTTCAGAGAAAAAACAGGTTGTCCTTGAAGTGGCTTCAGAAAATAGAATGTGGATTCTAGAAGATGATTATGCAAGTGAATTGTTTTTCCACGACCAAGAGGGGAAGTCCCTTAAGAGTCTAGATCGATTTGATAGAGTGATTTATATAAAAAGCTTTTCAAAAATATATATGCCAGGCCTGAGACTTGGTTTTATGGCTGCACCAAAACGATTAGGTCAAGAATTAGTTGTTGCTAAGCATATTACTGATATTTCTACATCTGGTTTAATTCAAAGAGCATTTGACCTATACTTGCGACGTGGTCTTTGGAAGAAGCAAATTGAGTCAATGAGGCGAATCTTTAAAGAAAGATATGATGCAGCAGTGAAGGCTATTGACACCTATTTGCCTGCAGATTGTTCTTATCACCAGCCTGAGGGCGGCTTAAACTTTTGGATTGAAATGCCCGCTTACTTAAATTCAGATAGCTTTGCTCAGTTTGCCTTGAGTAATGGTATAGAAATAGTTCCTGGAAGCGCATTTTTCTTCGCCCAAGGAAAGAGTAATTGTTTCAGAATAAGTGTTGCAGGTGTTTATTTAGAGCAAATAGACGAGTGGATTATGAAGCTTATGAGAGTGCTTGATGAGTATATTGTCTCTCATAGTGATAGAGATGGTCAGAGTGGAGATTTTCTTCCAGTACTATAACTATAATCAACCCAAATAAAAAGTGTATGCTGAACCTGTTGGTTCTGCATACACTTTGTTTTTATGCTGATTTTTGATTGTTACTTGTGTTAGAGTTGTTATTGCTATTTTTACTATTATGATTATTGCTTCGATTATTTTTACTATTATTGTTGTTATTACTATTATTATGGCTGTTATTATTTTGCTTTTTTCTCTTCAGGTTTATCTTTTATACTATTTTTTAACTCGTTAGCTTCTCTTTTAGGAGGAAGGCCATTTGTATTAATATTACATTTTCCTTCAAATGCGCCACCTTCTTCAATGACAAAGCTCATAACCTCTATGTCTCCACGTAGTATGCCAGATGCATGGATTTTTAAAAGTCCATCTGAATGGATATTGCCTTCAACTTTTCCAGAAAGTTCAATGCTAGCAGCGTGAACATTACCATGAACATCTGCTTCGGTACCAATAATAACGTCACCTTCAGCTTTTATATCACCTTTGATGTGACCATCGATTCTTACAGAGCCGCCACTCTTAATATCGCCTTCAACAGATGAAGACTGACCGATAATCATATCGAAATCTACTGCTGGAGCCCCTTTTTGAAACATTTGTTTCATTATTATATCCCCCTTAGTTTATTACTGTAGCCGGATCAATTTGTTTCCCTTCAAAATGAATTTCGAAATGGACATGAGGTCCGGTACTCTTTCCAGTATTACCAACTTCCCCAATAAGCTGTCCTTTTTCGACGTTGTCGCCAACTTTTACAAGGTTTTTATTGTTATGTGCATAAACAGTTTTATAGCCATAACCATGTGACACGACTATTGTCTTGCCATAGCTGCCATTGTAGCCAGAATACGTAACAACACCTGAGCCAGATGCTAAAATATCAGAACCTCTTGAGGTTGCAATATCTAAACCTTTATGCATGCTTCGGCGTCCTGTAACAGGATCTCTTCTTAGGCCAAAACCAGAAGTGACGCGCCCGTCAACAGGTTTTAGATCTGGTTTACACTCAAGAAAATCAAGGGTGTTTTCTACCTCGGAAATAAGTGTTGTGTATTCGTCAAGTTGTTGATCCATAAGGATAGAAATTTCGTCGTCTTCAATGAGTGCAAGAAGTTCATCAAGTTCACCACTGTCATCAATATTATCTGACAGGACTGGACCTAAGGCTTCTGGCGGTGCGGATTCTGTTCTGTCAAACGAACGGCTGACAGGTATTGAAACATTGACATCATTTTCCTCATTGAGTTTAGCAATAAGGGTGATTGCCTGTGTTTCAAGGTTTTGCAACTCATCCAGTCGCTCTTCATAAACAGCGGCTACCTTTTGAGCTTGTTCTTTCATGTCTTCATTTAATTCTGTTTGGGAAGAGTATAGATCTTCTAGTCGAGTGATACGATCAACATGATCGGTCATCTCTGCTGACAGCTGCCCGTTTTCTGTCGAGAGTTTATGATTGCTGATGAAATAATAAACGAGAGCGGTGTTTACTGTGATTGATGAGATGATGACTAAGGCTAGAGCGCCTTGGATTATGTATTTAGGTAGTCTAAGACGTTTAACTTTACTGTCTGCACCTGGCACAACCACAAAGGTGATATCTTCCCGAAGTTTCTCTTTAAGATACTTCAATTGTTTCATATATCCCCCCCCTCAAAAGTTTACTAATCACATTTTACCAGAACTTTCGAATCCCTGCAATTATCACTATTTCAGCGATCGCGTTGACATATATACCCACATAAACATAATCAAACCATATTAGTGGAAAACATGTAGGAAAACAGGAAAATCAAGCGGGAAAACCATTAGGAAAACGTAGGCTTGTGTTGTATAATGGTTTTAACGATACTGTAGGAGGTCAAGAATGACTGAAAAAAAATCGAAAATAGACAGTAAAATTGTAGAGATTGAAGAGAATTTTAGATGGGTTTGCGGGAAAATTAAGAAAAAAGGAAGAGAAATCCTGACTGACTTTGAAATAACGCCACCTCAATTTGAAGCTTTGCAGCATTTGCTAAAAGAAGGGGATTTAACAATTGGCGAACTGAGCAACAAGATGTATCTTGCTTGCAGTACTGTGACAGACCTTTTAGATAGAATGGAAAGAAACGATCTCGTTGTACGTGTAAAAGATGAAAGAGATCGTCGAATTGTACGGATTAAGGTTCTTGATAAAGGACATTTGTTGATTGAGCAAGTTCTTCAAACACGCCAGAAGTATTTATCGGAAGTGTTGTCCGAGTGTGATGCGACAATCATAAATCAAATTCATGTTTGCTTTGAAATCCTAAATGAAAACATGGATGTGTAGTTTTAGATAAACTGGAGGCAAATCAGTGAAAATCATTAATCGACGTTACCGAATTCTTGACGTCATAGAATCGGATTCAACTGGCGAAGTTTATCACGCTGTTGATCTAATGACAAGAGACCGGAATGTTAGACTCAAGCTATTTACAAAAGAATATTCTAAATCGGATCGTATTCGTAAATACATTGATGATTTTCTAACTTGGACAACAATTATACATCCTAATATCTGTGAGTCTTATGCCTTTGGAATTTTAAAGAGTATAGACAACAAACCAGTTGGTAGGCACCAATATTTTTACACGACTGAGTTCTACGATAAAGATGAGAGAGTCAATTACAATGATTTGACTAGGGATGAAATTTATACTGCCATCTTTGATCTATGTCGTGCGGTGCAATATATCCATTTTAAAGGTATGACCTATGGGTACTTGAACTTTGACAATGTGTTGTTTCTTCGTTCGAAGGATGGTTTAACAGTTAAGTTAAATGATTTCGCCTATATATGCCAGTACAAAGATATATCAGGTTACTCTCCAACTCAAATCAATACATTTATGGCACCTGAGTCAATATGGTATGAGCAGTTTAACAGTTCTGCCGACTTGTATTCTTTAGGTGTACTTATTTATCTAATCTACTATCAAGGTTCTGCCGACTACGATGCTATTGGTCGACTGGACGAAGTGGTAGGAGAGAATCCTTTAACGAGTACGTTAAAAAAAAGTAACAAGTAATATTGTAGAAAATAGATTTTCCAACATTGATAGCTTTATTATGCAGTTGGCGCAGCAACTACGCTATGAGTATGAGTTTACAGATACACAGGCATACAACAAACTGCACCATAGAATTGGTCTAGTGGGAAATGAAAAGATTATAGAGAATATATTAAAGTATGCAGAAAGCAGAACGTCTGAACTTAGTGGTCCAGTTGGTATTCGGATTATGGGCGACTCTGGGCTTGGCAAAAGCCGTATTCTGCATGAACTTGAATATTTGTTAAATATTTATGGATTTGATGTGGTCCGCACAGAAGTTACAAGACAGTGGAAAGAACCATTCGCTGCATTTAAACCAATACTTAGTCGGATTATATTTAACGAGAAGTTAAGCTGGGAGCTCATTCAGAAGTATGGACCTGAACTCGTTAAATTGTTCCCAGAACTCAAAAATCGTTGGGATGTTCAGCCTTCTCCAGCACTGAGTGATGAGCATGAACACTTAAAAATGGCAAATCGAATTTTCAACTTTATGAGTGAATTCGGAACGGATAGACCTTTTGTTTTACTTATAGACAATGCAGAATACTTAAGTACATATGAACATACAGTGATCGATTTTTTTTAACGTCTGTACAAAAGGATATTCCAATTCTAATTGTTTGCACACATTCTATATCAAGCACTGAAGATTGGTTTGGAAACGAATCAATTATCAAGTACCAGTTAAATGCATTTAACTTTGAAGAAGGTGCTGAGTTTATTCGTAGAATGTTAGGTGTTCAAAAGAGTCCAATTGAGTTCAGTGCTTTACTGACAAAGACATTCGAGGGCAATGCCCGTCGAATTAAAGAAATGGTTCGCATCTTGTTTATGGAAAAACGCATCCACGTTGATGAAAATCATGAGTGGCAGTTTGACCTTCCAAACGATATACAACAACTTGAGATTTCTACCACATCTGAAAAGTGGGTAGAGTCATCGTTTAAAGGATTAAGCAGTGAACAGCGACAGCTTTTAGAGGCTGTTTCAATCTTTAATGAACCTGTAGGTACTGTAATTCTTGATAAAATGTTGGTCGCCTTTAATATAGTTTCAATTGGTAAAGTATTAAGCGACATGGTTGAAAATGGAATTCTTGTTCAAAAGTTAGGTGACTGGGGGTATTCCTACGATTTTTCAGGAAGACTAATGCGTAGTCATATTTTGAACCATATTGAATCTAATCAGAAAATAAAGTATCACAGTGTTGCAGCGGAAATCTTAGAAGATTTCTATAGGGATCAAGGAAGACATATGTCAGATCAGTTGGTGTACCATCTGATTGAGAGTAAACAAAAGAATCGAGCTGTAAAGTACTGCGTAATTGCGGCCGAGGAAATGACGAAGTTTAATATTTACACTCAAGCCATTGATTTTTATGAAAAAGCCCTCGTACTTATTGATAAGTTTGACCCAGAAAATGATGCAGCTAGGCTTCTAAACAAAGCTGGATGGTTGTATAGGTTACTTGGTAAAACAATAGAAGCAGAAGCTTTATATCGAAAAGCTCTTGAAATTGCTAAAATTATGGAGAATGACGTTTCATACATTGATTCAATCATAAACTTAGCCGATATCAATGTTCTTCGTGGTGAACTGAGTAGACCTGTTAAGTATTTGACAGATGCAGTGGAAAAATCCAGAGAAATTGAGTATCTGGAAGGCGAGCTTGGCGCTATGAAATACCTCATAAAGCTATGGACTCGTACAGGTAAATACAAAAAAATTACCAGTGAACTGCCTAAGTTTATTGGTCTTTCAATTGATAACAATATGCCTCATTTTACAGGCAGTTTTTATAATGAGTATGGAATTTATAAATCCAGAACAGGTCAATTTGAGGACGCAGAGAATTATTTTAAAATTGCTCTTGAAAGCTTTAGAAATGATGGAGACCGTTTTGAAGAAGCAAAAGCATATAACAATATGGGTGTGTTATACGGAGATGGCTATGGAAATATTGATATAAGTCGTCAGTATTACCTTAAGGCTCTCAGTATTACGAATGACCTAAATATACTGGCAGAACGCCCGATTTATTTACATAATATCGGTGAGAGTTATCTCAGAGAGGATAGATTTGACGAAGCTCTGAGCTATCTTAACAAATCGCTTCGCGCCGCAGAGGAAATAGACAGTCGTAGAGATATTTATTCGGTTTTACCGCTTCTTTGCGAAACATATATCAAAATGAATAATTACGAAAGAGCGTATGGCATACTCAAAAAAATGGATTCAGAGTTTGTCCAAAATAAAGATGATTCTGAGGATCTTCATAGCTACTATATGGTAAGTGTGCTGTTCTATATTCAGATAAAGAATTATGAGAAAGCTGAACGGATACTAAACAATTATACAGATTCGTCAGTTATTTATGATGACACTAAGTTGTTTGCAATAGAAACACTACGATACAGAATAGAATGGCATAAGAATAATTTCTTGAAGATTAATAAGCTAATAGATGTTGATGTTCTTGAGAAAATGGTGGGAAAAGTTGAAAATTACCAACTTGCTCACGTTGTAAGAGATATGTTATTGGTTTTATCACTGGAGTTGTCGAATAGTAAAAAGTATATTCATGTCAAAATCCTTCTTGATCTTGATCAGAAGCTTGAAGAACAGTTCGATTCTGAGGTTTTAAAGTGGAAACGAAGAACCCTTGAAGCTATTCTAGGAGAGCAAAGAACCGAGACAATTTCTGAGATATTAATGGATAAACAGCTGTCAATGAACAGTGAGTGGAAGTGGTTTGCCTTTAAACTACTTGCAGATGAACATTTTTATGAAGGTGATTCCTATTTAGCCCTAACGAACTATCTTATGGCTTTAGATCTGATTAAATCCTTAACCTTTAGTATTCCAGAGCAGCAAAGAGAGAACTACCTTTTATATGATGAATCGAAGATTGAACTTAAGGCAAAGATCAATGCTATTAGAAGAAAAATTGACAGTCATAGATCGTCTGACGAAAAGCTATTAATGCATGAGCTTGAGACCTTGTCAGTTGAAGACTATTTTGATTTGACAGCAATTCAGACCCTTTACTATAATGAGACTTTCCTTGAAAAAAATATACAATATATACAACGAAAAGTATAGTTTGAATTTATCCACATTAGATGATTTGATTTATCAGTTAAAGCGGGATGAACGTCAAAATATTAGGTTTACTTTAATTCATTGTTTGCAAACTGCAATAGCAGACAATGGTTGTGTGTTTATTACAGATAGTAATTCAAAAATATCTGAAGTTGTAGTTAGTGATGACAGTTTCATGATTCCTGAGATAAAAAGATTAGTTTCTCAGTTAGGGCCCGAAAGAGAAGGTATTTTGATAAATAGCTTTGAAGGAGACGGGCTGGCTTATTTACTTGGTGAACATCAAAAGGCAATAATGTTAATACCAATTATAGCTCAGGACAGTCATAGTATGAAAAGAAGACGAATAGATGATTACAACGAGCAGACCCTACAAGGATACTTGTACCTAGAATCGAATCAAGTATTTAATAGATTCAGTCCTATAATCTTTAAAAAAGCTTCAAAGACTAACGAGTATGTTGAGTCTTATGATAGATAACTTGAATATTAAGAAAGTATCTTCAATTGATGAGTTAACTGGGGTTTATCTAAGAAAGTACATTGAAGATAAATTCTCGACTCAACTCATTCAAACAAGACAAAACAATGGCAGATTGTCAGTGATCATGTGTGACATAGATAAATTCAAAATGATCAATGATAGATATGGACACAGAAAAGGTGATGATATTCTTAACTGATAGGGCACTATTTGAAGATAAGTTTAAGAGATACAGACCTTGTTGGACGGTATGGCGGTGAAGAGTTCATTATTGTTCTTCCAAACACTGGTGAAGATGAAGCCTATGTTGTTTCTGAGAAAATTAGACAGACTATGGAGACATCAATAGCTCTCAATGAGGATGAGCCAATTACACTTAGCCTTGGAGTTGCAACATACCCAGACCACGGACTTAACGAAGAAGAGATTATCGAGAAAGCTGATCAAGCCCTGTATCATTCCAAGAATACTGGACGAAATAGGACCACATTATGGAATGCTCATATTGGTGAGGAAAAATCCCGTTTTGATAAATTAGCTGGCATTTTAACGGGGAATATTTCAAATGATACAAGAAACATTCAGGCCATGGTCGATATAATGGATTTACTTAGAGTTTCAACGCCCAAAGAGGAAAAAACTCTTTAGTGTGTTGACGACTCTTATTGATATTACTCAAGCAACAAAGGGTGCTATTCTAGAAATAGAAGACAACGAAACAAAACATGTGTATGCAAGAGAAAAAGGGTATGATGATTGGCAACCAATTGAGCTGGATATGGATCTTATTGAGATGTATATGAACAGAGATGATGGGGACTATTTCATCAACTGGAGTAAAGTAGCAGAAATCAATAGTTTGGGTGGAAAGCCAAATTGGAAATCTATAATTATTATGCCTCTTCGTGAGGATCAGACTACACGTGGCATGATCATCTTAAGTGTTCCAATTTCCATTAAGGAATTTGATTTCAGCGCTTTTAACTTTGTTGATTCAGTCAGCGGAGTTGTTATGAAGATAATCGGTTAAGTGATAACTAAAATAGAAGGCGAGTGATGAAAAGTGTCTGTAACTATTAAAGACGTAGCGAAAAAAGCAAACGTGTCGATTTCAACAGTTTCGCGTGTTATTAATGACTCAAAACCCGTAAGTGATGAAATTAAGAAAAGAGTTCTTGAGGTTATTAGAGAAACGGGATACACTCCAAATCCGGTTGCTCGAAGCCTTGTTATGAAGAAAAGCCGAACGATTGGTGTTATTGTTCCTGATATTGCCTCGTCATATGTTGGTGAGGTTTTAAATGCAATGGAAGAGATCGCTAAGGCATATGCTTATGAGATCATCCTGTGTAATTCATATGGTGAGAAGGAACAAGAGCTTAAGTACTTAAACTTGCTTAATTCTAAGCAGGTGGAAGGCATTATATTTATTACGTATCAACTTACAGAGGAACATAAGAACTTCATTAACATGAATAAAATGCCAGTGGTTATGGTGAATAGAAAGACTCAGGAAGATGACAATATCTATTCTGTAACTGTGGACCACTTTGATGCATCGTATCAGATGACAAAATACCTAATTGAGCAAGGACATGAAAGAATTGCTCTTATAAGAAATGGTACAACGAAAGAAATTTTCGGAATTGATCAGCTAAGCGGATACCAAAAAGCCCTTGATGAAAAGACTATTAAATATGATGAGTCCCTCGTATTTGATGGTTATTTCCAAGCAGAAAAAGCGTATGAAGCAGTTCAACAGATGATAGAAGCGGACAATGTTCCAACTGCAGTATTCGCAACGGCAGATGATATGGCTATAGGTGCGATGAATGCCTTATACGATAATGGATATAAAATCCCTGAGGATGTATCAGTTGTAGGTTTCTATGATACGAAGATGTCAAGTCTGTTCAGACCTAAACTTACAACGATTAGGCAACCAATATATGATATGGGTGCAGTCGCTATTCGTCTGCTCATAAAACTTATTAAAGGTGAAGAGGTTTCTGATAATATGGTTTTATTACCACATGAGCTTATCGTGCGTGATAGCTGCCGTAAAATAGATTAAGGCTTATACCTTGATTATGTAGACCATAATTGTGTTAGATTTATATTGATAAGTTTCCTGTGTTGCGATATTATATTCAATGTTGCAAGTACGGGAATAGGAGTAATAAAATGATTATAAATGATTTTCTCCCTGTATCTAAAGAAGATATGGAGAGAATGGGGTGGGAAAAACCTGACTTTGTTCTAGTAAGTGGTGATGCTTATGTGGATCATCCGAGCTTTGGTGTTGCAATTATCTCGAGAGTTTTAACAGATGCGGGATATAAAGTGGCAATCCTTGCGCAACCTGACTGGACTAAAGTTGAAGAGTTTCAAAAATTCGGAAGACCAAGACTCGGATTCCTAGTTGCCGCAGGCAACATTGACTCTATGGTGAACCACTATACAGTAAGTAAAAGAAGACGTGACAAGGAACTATATTCTCCAGGCGGAGAAATGGGTCTTCGTCCTGACCGTGCAACGATCGTATATTCAAATATGATCCGACGTGCATATAAGAAAATGCCAATTATTATTGGTGGTGTAGAAGCGAGTCTAAGACGTTTTGCCCATTATGATTATTGGGACAATAAAGTGAGACGATCTATTTTAGCAGATTCTGAAGCCAATCTACTTGTATATGGAATGGCCGAACAACAAATTCGTGAAATTGCTGACTGTATGAATGATGGTCTTGATATTCAGTATATTAGACATATTCCTGGAACATGTTACATGGTGGAAGACGAATCAGAAGTGTATGATTGTGTCGAAATACCATCATTTGAAAATGTTTCAGAGAGTAAAATTGAATATGCAAAGTGTTTTAAAATTCAATATGACGAACAAGATCCGATTCGTGGTAAAACCCTAATGCAAAAGCATGGGCGCAGATATATTGTTCAAAACCCTCCAGCTATGCCTCTTGAAAGAGAACGACTGGACTGGGTATTTTCATTATCGTACCAGCGAACGTACCATCCAATGTATGAAAAAGCGGGTGGTATACCTGCAATTCGAGAAGTGAAAAATAGTATTATAAGTGAACGTGGATGTTTTGGAAGTTGTTCATTCTGTGCACTTACTTTCCATCAAGGACGAATTGTTCACAGTAGAAGTCATGAAAGTATTCTTGAAGAAGCTGAACAAATTGTAAGCGATAAAGATTTTAAGGGATATATAAATGATGTTGGTGGGCCTACTGCTAACTTTAGACATGCATCGTGTAAAAAGCAACTTAAGCTAGGTTCGTGTAAAGACAGACAGTGTTTATTCCCAGAACCTTGTCCAAATTTAACGATTGATCATAGTGATTATTTGTCACTCCTTAGAAAGCTAAGGAAAGTTCGTGGTGTTAAAAAAGTATTTGTCAGATCTGGACTCCGATATGATTATATGATGGCTGACAAGGATGACACTTTCTTTAAAGAGCTTTGCGAGCATCATGTTAGTGGTCAGCTAAAAGTGGCGCCAGAGCACATTGACCCAAGTGTATTAAAACATATGGGGAAACCCGGTCGAAAAGTATATGATGCATTTACGCAAAAGTACTTCAAAATTTGTAAGGATCTTGGCAAGGAGCAGTACCTGGTCCCTTACCTAATGTCATCACATCCTGGCTCTACAATGAAGTCTGCTGTAAAGCTTGCAGAGTACTTAAGAGATATTGGCTATCAACCTGAACAGGTTCAGGACTTTTATCCAACGCCTGGAACCTTGTCCACTTGTATGTATCATACAGGGATTGATCCGGTCACTATGCAAAATGTGTACGTCCCAAGAACGGGTGAAGAAAAGGCTTTACAACGCGCATTGCTGCAGTTCTCGAAGCCTTCAAATAGAAACAAAGTTAAGGATGCATTAAAAGCTGCTGGTCGTGAAGATCTTATTGGATTTGGCAATAAAGCTTTAATTCGTCCAGACAAGAAAACGAGTTCTCCACAAAGACATAGAAAACCTCGACGTAAAAGGTAGAAAATACTACAATTATTATTTTATTTTTCGTAAGTAGGGTATAAACTTTAGTGTAGAACAAGAAGTGAGGAGTAATAGCCGTGTTATCAAAAGAAAAAATGGCAAGAATTAATGAACTAGCAAAAAAAATCTAAAGCGGAAGGTCTAACTGAAGACGAAAAAGCAGAGCAAAAAGTTCTACGTGATGAGTATCTAAGCGTCTTCAAAAAAGGATTCCGTCAAAGATTAGAAAATCTTGAAGTAACATATGTAGAAGATTTAGAAGAAAACAAGAAGTCTTAGAGGAGGGACGAATATGTCAGATCGACAATATGTCATCTTTAAGTTGGGTGATGAAAAATACGGTGTAGACATTTCCAATGTTGGTGGCATCACTGAATTTACAACAATCACTAAAGTTCCTGATGCTCCAGTTTACATTGAAGGTATTATCAACCTTAGAGGTGACATCATACCTATTATCAATCTAAAGACACGTTTCAATATCGCTTCAATTGCTGATGATGCTGATCCAAGAATCATCGTGTACAACACAAAAGATAGAGATATTGGATTCATTGTTGATGACGCTTCTCAAGTTCTAAGACTTGAAGGTAAAGACGTTGATCCTGCTCCAGCAATTATTGCTGGTAAAGATCGTCAGTTTATTTCAGGCGTAGGTAAGTATGAAGGCGAAATTATCGTACTTCTAGACTTCGAAAAAATTCTTTCTGATGAGGAAACTGAATTGCTTGAAGAAATGGATCTAGGCAAAGTTTAATGTTATTTAACTAAGCTTTAAATTAATTTTTGAAGACACAGTGAGGAGAAATTCTAAGCTGTGTCTTTTTATTTATTTCAATCATCGTAATAAATTGGGGTATATGGAAAAAGGCACAATAATTAGTCTGTGACTTTAGTCCATAAATGTTCAAGTTTCAACAATACTGGACAACAAACGATCAAACCTATGCTATAATAATAACATTGGAAGAATATGTACTGAGGTGGAAAATTGGATACTTTCGTAAGTCTAAAACAGTTGGATCAAATACTCGATACAACCGTAGGTGCAATTGAAGAAGGAAAAAACGATATATTTGATCTATCTGAGAAGGCCCAGAAAGATATTATGTCCATCGATACGGAATATACAATTCTGCAGGCTCGTCTTAAAATTCTGATTAAAGATGTTGACGACATTGAGGCTCTTGAGAAGAATAGCCGTAAACGATTGGCGGAACTAAGTAAAAAGTTTGGTTCTTACTCAGAAGAGCAAGTTCGTGAGGCATATGAACAAGCCCAGGAATTAAGAGTTAGGTTGACCCTTAAGAAGCAAGAGGAAAAAGAGCTTTTTATGATGCGCTCAGCATTAGAGCAGAGACTTCACGATGCAAAAGATGTAAGGGTGAAGGCTGAAAAACTGACTTCTAAGGTGAGTTTTGCTCTAGAATATTTAAAATCAACAATGTCCGAGCAACTTGAAGATTTAAAGAACAAGAAGGATATTGGAATTCGGATTATACAGGCACAGGAAAATGAACGCCAGCGTATGTCCCGGGAAATCCATGACGGTCCAGCTCAAATGATGGCAAACTTGGTTGTTAAAACTGAGTATACCGAGCGTCTAATGGATAAAGATATTGATCTTGCAAGAAAAGAAATGCAGTTTCTGAAAGACAATCTTCGTGATAGCCTGAAAGCTACGCGTAAGATTATTTATGATTTGATGCCAATGTCACTCGATGACCTTGGACTTGTTCCAACAGTCAAAAAGTTGATAGATGATCATGAGCGAAATCACGAGATTAGAATCAAGTTTAATCAAGACATTAAATACAAAATTGTAATTCCAATTATAAATTTAACTGTGTTTAGAATCATCCAAGAAGGATTTAATAATATTGCAAAACACTCTAAGTGCAAGGCGGCTAATCTTGAAGTTAAAATCGGTGAAAAAGAAGTTTTCATCCGCATTGAAGATGATGGAGTAGGATTTGATCCTTCTGCTATTGAAGCAAGTGCAAGCGTTGAAAGTGGTTTTGGACTATACAATATAAGAGAACGAATCGATTATTTAGAAGGTGAATTTGAAGTTAAAAGCAAGCGCGGTAAAGGCACCTTGCTTCTAGCAAAAATACCTTTGAAAGAAGGGGAGGTAAGGGAGTATGGAAAAAATGATTAAAATTCTAATTGCCGATGATCACGCGTTAATGAGACAGGGTTTGAAGCAACTTCTTGAGTTAGAGGACGATATTGTTGTGATTGGTGACGCCGTTGATGGAGTAGACGTAGTTGAAAAGGTTTCATCACTTCAACCAGATCTTGTATTGCTTGATATTAATATGCCTAACATGAATGGTATTCAGGCGCTTAGAAAAATTAAAGAACAAGGTATGGATACAAAAATAATCATGTTAACAATTCACGATGAAAGAGAGTATTTACTTGAAACCATCAATCTTGGTGCAGACGGTTATGTACTTAAAGATGCTGATGCAAACAGTCTAGTCAATGCTATCAGAACGGTTAATAGCGGTACAAATTACATTCACCCGACACTGGCATCTGAACTTGTAAGAGCATATAAGAGAAAAGATGAGGAACCTGAGGAGTCAAAGAGAAGTAATTTGACACGAAGAGAGTTTGAAGTACTTTGTCTAATAGCTGACGGGAATAACAATAAAGAAATTGCTGACAAGTTATTCATCAGTGAAAAAACGGTTAAAAACCATGTTTCGAATATATTTAAAAAGATTCATGTGAACGATAGAACACAAGCTGCAATTTATGCGATTAAGAATAATCTGAAGCCTATTACTTAATCGTTACGGAAATTTAAAAACTTTACACTTTGAACGGAGCAAGGAAAAGGTTATCATTATATATGAAAAGTCTTTAGCGTTCCGAAATAAATGGTGAGATATGGTGTCTCATCAATTTAGGCCCGTTAATAGCGGGTCTTTTTTATTGCATAGATAAGTGCGGAACGGTACATACTATAACAGCATTTCAATTTCATTTGGAGGAATTTTATTATGGAAGAAAAAAAAAGTTGAAGAAAAGAAGTCACTGCTTCACAAGTTCACGAATGTTTGGGAAAACGCGGACGACGCGCAAACTAAAGAAATATTCTCTCTAGGACAAGAGTATAAAGGTTTTCTTGACCGTGGCAAAACAGAACGTGAGTGTGCGCGAGATATAGTAAGACTGGCTCAAGAACAAGGGTATGTTTCAATTGAGTCTGTTATTGAATCTGGTGAAAAGGTGAAACCAGGCAAGAAAATATATGCTCTAAACAGAGATAAGTCTGTTATCTTATTTGTAATTGGTAAAGAACCTCTTGAAAAAGGTATGCATATTGTGGGTGGACATATTGATTCGCCACGTCTTGACCTAAAGCCATTCCCATTATACGAAGACAGTGGTATTGCAATGTTCAAAACACACTACTATGGTGGCGTTAGAAAATACCAGTGGGCTTCAATCCCTCTATCAATGCACGGCGTTGTTATGAACAGAAAAGGTGAAAAAATCAACATCAGTATTGGTGAAGATGCAGATGATCCAGTTCTATTTATAACAGATTTACTGCCTCACCTTGCAAAAGATCAAAATCAGAAAAAAACTTGGTGAAGCAATCACTGGTGAAGGCCTTAACCTACTAGTAGGTACAATTCCAGCATCAGATGAGGATAAGGATAAAGTTAAAGCTAATGTTATGCGTATTCTTAATGAAAAATACGGTATAGAAGAAGTGGATTTCACTTCTGCTGAGCTTGAAATTGTTCCTGCAGGTAAAGCACGTGACGTTGGTTTTGATAGAAGTCTTATCTCTGCATATGGCCATGACGACAGAGTTTGCTCATTTGCAGGTGTAAAGGCAATACTAGAAACTGAAAACCCGACAATCACAGCTGTTGGAATGTTTATGGATAAAGAAGAAGTTGGTAGCATGGGCAATACTGGTTCAGAGTCTCGTTACTTTGAAAACATGGTTGCTGAACTGATATCTCTTCAAGTGGAAAACTACAATGACCTACTAATTCGTCGTAGTCTTTCAGCTACTAAAGTACTTTCAGCAGACGTATGCGCTGCCTTTGACCCGAACTTCCCAGAAGTTTATGACAAGCGTAATACGTCTATGATGGGCAATGGTGTACAGATTACGAAATACACTGGAGCACGTGGTAAAGGTGGTTGTAATGACGCTAACGCTGAGTTTATTTCAGAAGTGCGTAACCTGTTTGATGCAAATGACATTGTATGGCAAATTGGCGAACTTGGAAAAGTAGACCAAGGCGGCGGCGGTACAATAGCCTACATCTTAGCTAATGCTGGTGCAGAAGTTGTAGATTGTGGTACACCTATGTTAAGCATGCATGCACCTTACGAAATCGTAAGTAAAGCAGATGTATACATGACATACAAAGCTTATAAAGCATTTATGAACAGATAAAAATGAGTAAAACGCCAGATCATGTTTATGATCTGGGCGTTTTTTATTAGTGTAACTTATTTAGTATTATTATAATCCAGAATAAAGTCTTTAAAGGCTTCGGATAATGGACTAAGAACACGTTTCGTATGGTAAACAAAGTAGAAATTTCTGTTAATCGTGAGTTCATCAACGTTTAGAATCTTCATTTGACCATTCGCGATTTCATCTTCTACAGCTTTTCTAGATATAAAGCTCAGGCCAAGACCTTTTGAAACTAAACGTTTAATAGTTTCTGTGCTCTCAATCTCTGCAACGACATTTAAGTCCGAAGTACCAAGACCTGCTTGTTTTAGCATTGATTCTACAACCGTTCTTGTACCAGAGCCTTCTTCACGCATAATGAGAGGTGTGTCAGCCAGTGCACTTAGTTGAATAGATGGAAGCTTTTCAAATGACTCTATAGGAGCAACAAGAACAATTTCGTCATCCATGATGTCGATGTACTCAAGTTGAGGAGCATCCTTTTTTGCACCTACAATGCCAAAATCTATTTCACCGAGATTCAGCTTGTCTATAACCTTTTTAGTGTCATATTTCATAAGGTTATATTTCACATCGGGGTATTGTGCACTAAAGGCACACATAACGTCAGTGAGGTAATATTGTTCTGGTATAGAACTGGATGCGATTTCCAGTATGCCTTCAATGCGCCCCTTATAAGCATTTAATGAAAAGAATGCGTGATCCCTTTTGTTTAAAATGCTTACGGCGTACTTAAACAAGATTTCACCTGCATTTGTTAATGTGATATTTTTATTTGTTCGATTAAATAATGCTGTGCCTAGTTCTTTCTCTAGATTGTGTATATGATTACTGATCGTAGGTTGCGTCAAAAACAATTTTTCAGCAGCCTTCGAGAAACTTTTAACCTTGGCGATAGTCACAAAACTTTCTAGTTGTTTAAAGTCCACAATTATACCTCCTGGGGCATGAATTTCTAATGATATGATACTTATCATAACACTAAGTATTTAGATATTCAATAGGGGGTAAAAGAATCTAAATACCACATTGAGACGAATATTATTAATTGAATGTAAATAAACTTTGAATTTATTACGGAACCAATGTTACTTATACCAATTTCAGTCTATAATAGAGTATACCTTGTTAAATAGCGGGTAAGAGTTAAATAGCGAAATTATGCAAATAAGCTCTAAGCGAGGGGGTTCTTTTATGAACAGTCAAAAGCTCCAATATCTCCTCTCACAGGAGGAAGGACCAAAGCTAGATTTCAAGGCAAGCCTAAGCCTTAAGACAGCATCAGGAAAAAAAAGAGCTCGCTAAAGATATTATTGCTATAGCCAATAGCCAAGGGGGGACGTGGCTACCTTGTGATTGGTGTAGCAGACAAGACAAAAAAAAATAGTGGGCGTTGTGGTAGGCGAATACGATGAAGAGCGTATTCAGCAGGTCTTAACATTACGGTGTGATCCGCCAATCAACATTCGAGTAGAATACTTAGATGTTGATGAAAAACATGTGTGTGTTATTACGGTATTTAGGAGTTTTAAGAAACCACATCAAATGCTTCAAACAGGTGCATTTTACTTAAGACGTGGGTCTACAACAGATGTAGCTAGAAGAAATGAAATTGCGAGTATGTTACAACGCGGTGGACTTATTAATAACGAGCAAATGCCAGTGTTAAGAATGGGGCTAGATGTATACGATAAGTTTCTTATGCAAAAGTATTTGACGAGACTAAATCTTGGAGATCAATCTGAGAATTATGGATTGCTGGCCAATTTAGGCTATATTCACTATGATCGTGAGACGGATTCATTTTGTCCAACAATTGGTGGTCTTTTATTATTTAGTGAAACACCTCAAGTGTACTTTCCGCATTTAGGAATACGAATTATTGACATGTTAGGTGTTTCTAAGAAAACGGTATATGTGAAGGGCAATCTGTTTAATATGATGGATGAAGCTTCTAAATACTTAAGAGCACTTGACGTGAAATACCCTATTGAAGCTATAGAAGAAGCAATATTCAACGCGGTGTTACATAGAGACTACTTTGACAATTCACGAGATATTCTTGTCTACTTGTCACATAAGAAGGTAGTTGTTAGTAGTCCAGGTGCTATTTTTGGTAGAGAAAAAGTAGATAATATTATACATCAATTTGACTCAAGAAGAAGAAATAACTGGCTCTATCATCAAATGCTTACACTTGATGAGAAGAGGCGATTTATAAAAATGGGTACAGGCCTACAGTTTATAAAACAAGAGCTAAAACAATACGGTCGTGTCCAAATACTAAACTTAAGAAAAATAGATCTCTTCAAGGTTGTAATGCCAGGTATTGAAGGACTGTCAAAATCGGAGGTAGAAAATGAGCAGGAATAAAACAATAATGATCGTAGATGACGATACAAACATATCGGAATTAATGACACTTTACTTAGACAAAGAAGGCTACGATACGGTAACGTATCCAGACGGTCGCGCTGCATTAAAAGCCTTTAGTGAGATTGCCCCAGACCTCCTATTACTTGATATCATGATGCCAGAAATGGATGGATATGAAGTCTTAACAGAGGTTAGAAAGACAAGTAAGGTTCCAGTGATCATGGTAACAGCTAAGGGAGAGACATTTGACAAGGTTCTTGGTCTTGAGCTTGGTGCAGATGACTATCTTGTTAAGCCCTTTGACCCAAAGGAGCTACTAGCTAGAGTTAAGGCTGTTATTCGTCGTTATAGTGATCCAGTTGAGGATAAGGACGTTGTGGTTGTACCAAACTTATCTATCGATAAGTCGGACTACGTTGTAACGTATCATGGAAAGAAAATGGAGTTGCCTCCAAAGGAGCTTGAACTTCTATATCATTTAGTAAACAATCCAAATCGTGTCTACACTCGTGAACAGTTGCTAGATAGCATTTGGGGTTATGAATATATTGGTGAGACACGTACAGTTGATGTTCACATTAAAAGACTACGTGAGAAGTTCCCTGAAGATGATGCGTGGGAAATCAAAACAGTCTGGGGCGTAGGCTATAAATTCCAGATGGAGTAGGATGAAGTTGAATGAAGAAATTATTATCCAAGTTTACAGCAATATATTTAGTCGTACTCTTCTTGGGGTACATTTTTATGACTGTTGGGGTGAATCATTTCCTAACACGTTCCCTTGTACAGCAAAAAGTTGACGACCTAATACAAAATGCAGTTGCCTTTCAGGAGAGTTTTGTAGATATTGAGAATGCAGATCTGACACCAGTTGAAAGAATATCTATGATTAGAAGAGAAAGTATGGCGTTAGATAAGTATGCTGGTGCTGACATTTGGCTAATTGATAGCCAAGGGAACTACGTAGCATTTTCTAACGACATCCTTCAAGATATGGACTTGTCTATGCTTACTGAAGAAGATTGGGAAACTGTATTTACAGGAAACATTCTTGTGAAGGAAACAAGAATGCAGTCGGTTTATAATGATCCAGTTCTATTAGTTGCATACCCATTTATGATAGATGAGCATGTCCAAACTGCAATGTTCATGAACGTTATGATGCCGGATATTGAAAAGGCGACATTCAGCATTACTGGTCAAGTGTTCTTATCTATGTCGGGAATAGTTTTAATAGCAACAATAGTTCTATTTACTTTTACACGTCAGATCAATAGGGAGTTCAAAGAGTTAAATCATGCGGTTAAAGAAGTTGCCAGTGGTAACTTTGATCAACAGATAAGAATTAACCGTGAAGATGAGATCGGCGAGTTAGCTAAAAGTTTCAATTATATGTCCAGGGAATTAAGGAAGTTAGAGAACACAAAGCAGAGGTTTATATCAAATCTGTCTCATGATCTACGTTCTCCACTAACATCTATAACTGGATATATTAGAGCCATCCAAGATGGAACAATACCTGCAGAAAATCAGGAACGGTATTTAAATATTGTGTTATCTGAAAGTGAAAGACTAAAAAAAACTTGTTAATGACATATTAGAATTAAGTAAGCTTCAAAGTGGCCAAATGACAGTGAATAAGACTGATTTTGATATTAATCAAATGATGCTTGAGGAACTGGATAGATTTGAAAATCGAATTATAGACAAACACTTAAAGCTTCATATTAACCTGAGCGATAACAAGGTTCTTGCACATGCTGATGAGGACGCTATGCGCCGTGTTGTTTACAATTTGTTAGACAACGCACTCAAGTTCATAAATGTTGATGGTGATCTAAGAATAAAGTCTGAACTAAAAGGTGACAAGTACGTTATTGGTATTCAGAACTCAGGTTCAGTTATTCCAAAAGAAAAACTAGACACAATCTGGGATAGATTTAACAAATTGGATGATTCAAGAGGTCGCGAAAAAGATTCATCAGGTCTTGGACTTGCAATTATCAAGGAGATTATAAGAGCACATGATGAAAAAATCGAAGTATACTCTGACGAGAATGTTGGTGTTATGTTCGTATTCTCATTAGAAACTCAGATCTTTAAAAAACATAAATAGACGATTTAACAATTAGGTTTTTATGTTTCACACTTTGTTCATACTTTCGTTAAAATACTAGGTTACAATTAAACCATGAGATATGAACAAAGAAGGAGGTGCTGATATGTTCAGGCTAATGCCAAGTAACAAGGACAACAGTTTGGAAAAGAAAAATGATCCATTTGATAAACTGTTTGAAAGCTTTTTCAATGACTTTGATGAAGACTTTTTCTCACCATTAGGTAACCTCAATTCAAGATTTAATTGTTTCCAGGTTGATGTTATTGACAATGAGGATTCTTATATAATTGAAGCTGATTTACCGGGTATGGAAAAAGAAAACGTTCAGATTGAATATGACAACAATTACCTGACAATCATCGCTAAAAGAGAAGAAAAAGTAGAAACTGAAAAAGATAACTACATCCGAAGAGAAAGAAGAGCAGGCGAGTTTAGACGCAGCTTCTACATTGAGAATATAGACATGGATCAAGTGGATGCTTCTTTCAAAAAATGGAGTTCTGAGAATTAATCTATTAAAGGTTAGGCCAACAGGCGAGAAGAAAATCATTAAGATCAAGTAAGATCTAACTGGAATTATCCAGATTGAACGCCGTTGAGAGATCAACGGCGTTTGTTTTATCAAATTATGCATCATAGAGAGGAGATCCCCAAATGGAAGATAGACATTACAGCATTTATGATTTGCACCCCCAACCTTATGAAGCACCTAGGAAAAGGAAGCGAGGAAAGATTGTAGCATCTGCATTGGCTATTCTTTTGATCGCTAGTGGCGCGTTTGGGATTGGATTCCAAATGTCTGGAGAAAATGGAGGCATATCTGGTTCACTATTCTATGAAGCATCCACCTCTATAGAGGATACAATAAAACCAGTTGGTTATGATGGCACAGAAAAAAAACCACAGTTGAGATAGTTGAGACTGTTGGTCCTTCTATTGTGGGTATTACCAGCAAAGTGCAGTATAGAGATTATTTCAATAATGTGCAAGTCAGTGAAGGTGCTGGATCTGGTGTTATTTTTAATATTGATGAAAACTACATGTACATTATGACAAACAATCATGTTATTGAAGAAGCAAGTGAACTTTTGATTGAGCTTTCTGAAGACACAATGGTAGACGCTGAAGTTGTAGGAAGAGATGCAATGACTGACCTTGCTATAATCAAAGCTAAAAGGTCAGATATTCCTCTTGAAAGTATGTCGAGTTTGAAGCCTGTTGTTCTTGGAGATTCAGACAAGGTAAAAGTCGGCGAAAAAGCCATTGCAATTGGTAATCCACTGGGATATAACAAGACAGTGACTGTTGGTGTTATCAGTGCAATCGGTAGAGAAGTGTCTCAAAACACACTTGCCATGCTTCAAACAGATGCAGCGATTAACCCTGGTAACAGTGGAGGAGCACTTGTGAACAACAGGGGTGAAGTTATTGGTATTAACTCAGTCAAGATATCTGATACAAGCGTTGAAGGTATAGGGTTTGCAATACCAATTAATGAAGCCAAACCTATTGTTAGTCAGATTATCCAACAAGGCTACGTGTCTAGACCATTCCTTGGCGTTTCAGGACAAACTGTAGATGACCAATTAAGCGAAATATATGGACTTCCGATTGGTGTTTATATTGCGAATGTTGTACAGGGAACACCAGCTCAAGATGCGGGTTTGAAGCGTGGAGACGTTATTATTGCAGTTAATGGTGTTAATACATTCACTTGGGAATCTATGACGGATGAACTTCAGAAGTTTTCTGTTGGAGACACTGTGAAACTAACAATTGTACGTGAAGGTCCGAAAAAAGTTGAAATGAGTGTTGTGTTGGCTGATCGGAATGATTTCTAATAAAGAAAAACTATAAGATAGGGTGGAAAACACATCTTACTTGTTCTCGACATAAAGTAAGAAAGATCAATGTTAGTGATAGAGCGTTGCTAACATTGATCTTTTTTTGTGTGCAAATTGTAGTAGAAAAGTATATTTAAACTTAATAGATAATTTTATGATTTTATGAATCCTCTTGACAAGTGAGTGAATAATGTGTATTTTATAATTATAACCGAACCGAACGGTACGGTACGGTTTGTGAAAGTACTTAAAGTAATATCGTACAGTGAAGGAGGATTCTATGAAAAATTTAGTGAAGTATATTGGGTATGTTCTGCTAATTATTGCTAGTATAATCATTTTGCTTATAAGTTATGGTTTAATTGGAAGTGGTTACGAGCATAAAGTTCTCGTGACTGAAAACATTCATGATGTTAGCAAACTTCAGAAGATAAGCCTGGAACGTTCTAAGTATGACACGCTCCCTAATCCAGTTATTCGCTACTTTGATTATGCATTTAACGGTCAACAGCATGTACATGTTAAGAGCGTGAATTGGAATGAAGTGGGTGAGTTTATGTTGCCTGTTGGAGATTTCACAGTAAAGGGTCAGCAAGCAAGTTTGGTTACTGAACCAACGTATGTTTGGAAAGGTGACTATAGTGTTCTTGGATTTGTTCCGTTTCTTGAAAGTCGGGACGCATTTTTAATAGAAAATCACGACATGCGAGCCAAGGTTCTTGGTCTAAAAACAGTGATGCACACAGAGTATAGCAAATCAAAACAAGTGAACGCTTTACACAGCTACTTGATGCTTAGATACTATGGAACAGCACTCAACTTCCCATGGGCGTTACTACCAAATGAGTACGTTGGGTGGGAGCCAATTGATGATAATCACGCGTATTTGGTTTTGAAAAAAGAACATTTGAGTGGTCGCTACATCGTGACTTTTGGAGAAAACGGACAAATTACCAATATGGATACTGACGATTTCATGCTTCACGGTAATGAATCATGGTTAAAAGAGTTTGGTGAAAAGAAAAATTACCAAGAAGTAAATGGATTTATGGTGCCAACTCAGTTTGAATACAGCTGGTTTACAAAAGACGAGCATCTTGATAGTTACTACAAATTTAAATTAACCGAGTTGGAGTTTATTAAAGAGTAGTTGCATAATCTGTATGCCGAATGTATGATATATAATATCGGTACATGGAGAGAGCAAATGTCTAGATTTAATGAAGAAAGAATGAAAGAAGTTTTTAGTAAAACTATAGAGCTTCTGCAAGTCAAAGATTATAGTAAAATAACTATGAATGATATTGCAAAGAACTCAAAAGCCTCAAAAGAAACTTTGTACAAGAAGTTTGGGAGTAAACAAGGTTTGTTTGAGGCAATCATCATAAGTAGTTCTAAGCCTATAGGGGCAAATTTTGATGACTTTGCAAGAAACAACGACTTGGAGCCAGTCCTAACACAAATATGTTTTTTCTATTTGATGGCAGTCTTAGGAATGGGGTCTGTGGCATTTAATAGAATGGCAATTTCTGAAGTGATTGAAAGTCCTGAGCTGGCTGAGCTGCTGTTGGAAAATGGACGTAATAAGGTTTATAAACGCCTTGTTGGTTACTTTGAAGATTTGCAAAAGAATAATGTAATTTCAAATGATACTACAGGGGAACATAAACTGGAAATGTTATTGGCACTTGCTGCTGGCGATCTCCAAATTAGAAGACTATTGAATGAATTAGATGCGTTACCCGATGAAGACTATTTGATGGAGCGTTCTAAAGTTTCAGCAAAGTATTTCATTAAACTATTTAAGTTGTAAGCTATAAGAGCATTGCTATTGTTAGATTATCTAAACAATAGCAATGCTCTTTTTGGTGTCGTGTACTTTTTTAAGTGATTAACTAACTTTTATTTAGTGGAATTCTCCCTATGACGGAGCATACCGCAACTTAGTGCTGTTAATGGTATGGCACTAACAATCCCGATGCTGCCAGCAAAAGCTCTTACAAGTTCTGTTGCAATAATATCCATATTCATGATCTCAACCATGGTTAACTTAAAGGCTATAAAGAGAAGCATCATTTGGAGTGCACCACCAGTATAAGCAAGAATAAGTGTGTTGGACATGGAGCCCATAACATCTCGTCCAACATTCATACCTGATTTAATCAGATCTGGTGTTTTGATTTCAGGGTGAACAGATTCGACTTCAAACATTGCTGATGCAACTGAAAGGGTAACATCCATAATGGCTCCAAGAGCACCAATTAAGATTCCGGCAAACAGAATCCCTTTAAAATCAAGTGTAATTGACTGTGGCAAATATGCAAGGAGCTGAGCGTCTTCACTAGATAAACCAGTTAAGCTGGACATTGATCCAATAATATAGGCAAAAATACCACCTATTAATAGGCCACCCACTGTACCTATAAGGGCGCTATATGTTTTTCTGTTATTACCACTGATTAATAGGAAGGTAATAACGGTTGAAAGAACTGAGACAAGAAGTGAAACCCAGATTGGACTGTATCCGTCCAATATTAGCGGAAGGAGAATGTAGTATATTAATAATCCTGTAACTATTAAAGAAACGACTGAGTTTAGACCTTTTCGCCCCCCTATGGCAATGAGCATTAACAGGAATACAGTAATCATTACGAAAATTGGGCCATCACGACCTTTTTCGTAAACTTGGATATTAATGATTTTGTCACTATCATCTTCTGTGACTCTTAATAAAGCAACGTCGCCTTTTTCAAATATAAGCTTATATGGATTAACCATTTCAACGGTGTTTCTTACGTGAAATACCTCGCCTTTATGAGGGCCGGATTTAATCCTAACTTTAAGTTGCTGATACCTGACGTCAAGATATTTTGGTGTATCTGGTTTGTCGATGTTCAAATCGTCAAACGTAATTTCAAGGACATCTGCTTTTAGCACCTCATAGGATGGTTCGGATGTGAGTTCATCGTAGTATTCCTCGCGAGATTCGTCCGCGAAGCTTGAACCGGTTATGCATACCAGTAATATTAGACTAAATAGAACCAATAATGTTTTAATATTTCTTTTTGTATTTGCAATGAGCATAATTTGACCTCATAATTTTGATAATTAACTAATTCAGGGGATAAAGAATGCCGCCTTGTAAGATCAAATGATCTATTAAGGCGGCCTGTGTACTTCCTTAGGCTTCTATAGCACTATCTTATAATGCTGGAACTTTCAGAGTTGCACCTTCATTGATCATATTAGGATCTTCAATGTTGTTCATTTCAGCAAGCTTCTCGAAAGTTGTGTTGTATGCTTTTGCAATTTTCCAAAGCATGTCGTCAGCTTTAACAACGTAAGTCGTGTAGTTAACTGGCGTAGCAGCTACCTTCATCGATTTAACAGCTTCTGGATAAAGCGTTCCGCCGTCTTTAATTGCATTAACAAATACGTCACGAATTGGAACGTAAGTCTCTACAATGTTCTGAGCGCTTGAGAAGTCGTACTTATCACCGCCGAAGAACATGAAGTCGTTCGCAACACATGAATATAGTTTGTCATCTTCAAGTTCAGTACCATCTGCAAGTTTAACACTAACAACTCTGTTCTCGAATTCAGCATTTGGATCGTATTCTACAATAAGACCATAGAAAGAACCATCTCGAATGTCTGGGTTCAGAATACCGTGGTCAATAGCTTTTTTAACATCAGCACCTGGAAGATCAAATGTAACCATTAGGTTATCGAATGGCATGATTTCATACATATCACCCATCTTGATGTCACCTTGGTACATTGAACGTCTTAGGCCGCCGCCGTTTTGGAAACCGATTTGAACACCAGCTTCTTCAGCCATTACTTTTGTTGCCCATTGACCTAGGATAGTTACGTTGTCGCCTTCGTGAGAGAACTCAGCTCCAGCTTCACCGATGAGTTCACCTAGAATTGGTTCAAGCTCTGTTTCAAACTCTGCTAGAGTCTCATTTGATGAAGGATCTGCAATGATATCATTTTTAGTTTTGTAAACATTGTCTACAGATGCCGTGATATCAGTTACCTTGCCAGCTTCGTCAAGGTTAATAGAAAGCATACCAATTGTTCTGCCGTATTTGTAAGCTTGAACGACTGGAACACCATTGACTTTACCAGCAACAGTCTTATGACTGTGTGCAGACACAACGGCGTCAATGCCTTCAACACTTTCTGCAACTAGTGCAGCAGTACCTGTAATTTCAGAAGTGTCACGGTCTTGCTTCGAATCAAGGTGTGTTAGAGCAATGATTACATCTGGAGTACCTTCTTCAGCGTTACCAGCTTTCAGGAAATCCACCCAGATTTGAGCCGCTTCAACAGCGTCCTTAAATTCAACATTTTCAACATTTTCTTTTGCAGTAAGCGTTGCTGTGTCAGGGTGTGCTAAACCAATGAAAGCAATCTTTAGACCAGCTTTTTCTTCAAATGTATATGGCTTAGCCCATTCGACAGGTTCTTGTGTAGTCTTATCGTAAATGTTAGAAGCAAGATATGTAAAATCGCCATCCTTCGCCCATTTCTCGATAAGCTCAACACCCCAGTCAAATTCATGGTTTCCAACAGCAGAAGCTGTAAGATCAAGAGCCTTAAACATTTCTGTTACAGGTGCACCATGAGTTAGGTTAGACATAGCAGTACCTTGATAGTTGTCGCCGCCAGATACAACAAGTGTATTAGGGTTTGTCATTTTATGTGCATTCACATAACCCACCATTTTTGCCATACCGATGTTTTTTGCCCCAGTCACGAACGTCTTCCGCTACATTTCCGTGAAAGTCGTTAAACGTTAAGATGTCCACTCGGTTCTCAATAACTTCCATAGCAGTAGTAACAGCTTCTGTAGTAACTGCTGGAGTCGTTTCATCTGCCCATGTTAATGGCATAGAAATGATTGAAGTCATGATAAGAGTTAGAACGAGAGCTAGACTCATTCTTCTTTTCATTTTAAATCCCCCTTGAGTAAGTAAATTGCTAGTTGTGTTTCTTTGTAAGAATAGATTGTTAAGATTGTGTTTAGAAGCCATCTTCTATTCTGCACGAACATAGCCACTAATTCAAGAGTATTTGTTTACAAATATGCGTAATTTGGACGATTAACAATCATAAATTTGAGTTGCAGTTCGACGAAATTAGACTTAATAAGTGCGAATAACGACCAAAATCGTTACCACATTGTAACTCCCCTTTATATACACAATTTGGGCCAAGTGGTAAAATGGATACAAAGGTGGCAAACGTGGAGGTAATTATGAAAAAACTACTAATCCTCTCGTGTGTTTGCATGATTTGTTTTACAGCTTGTACATTGGAAGAAAATGTTCAATCAGATATAAACAATAGCAATAAGTCCATGGAGACACATTCGCAGACTGGATTAAATACTGGTACTAAAGGAACTGAGATAGATTCAAACGGAAATACATCCGAATTAGACATAGATGAAGTTGGAAAGCTGGAAAAAGATAGAATAGAACTAGAGAGTAAGCTGGAACAATTAAGAAACCAATTAGGGTATTATCAAGATTTAGTACACACATCGGCTGTTGATCAGATTGTCTTTGAGCTTGGACTTCCATTAAGTATGGAGAAGATCGAAAGTGTTGAAGAGTATGAAATCAAGTCAGTCTTATCGGAACTCCTTGAAAATGGGTACAAGCTTATTGATCGAGGGGAATCTTATGATATAAAAATAAACTTTGAAGTGTTAATGGAAGACAGTAGAGGTATTGATGGCCCGGAGCGTGATTACGTTGAACTAAACTATTATTTTGATATTTTTATGGATCGGTTAGCGAGCAAAAGTCCAGTGAATATTGATGAGTTGGTTTCAATGATAATACGAATTGAGGATCATCTTAATAAATGGCCAAATTCTTCATATAATCAAGCTATGAATAAACTATACAAGAATCAGTTAATGCTTTATTACCTTGGCAATGCAGATTACCCTGTGTTTGACTTTAACTCAAATAAGCTTCTTGAAGAACGTTTAGAACTCATGAAAAAGCATATGCAACTTTATATAGAATCAGATTTTGCTCAAATTGGGTTGAAGTACTTACTTGCTTTAGAAAACAATGAATACGCCTATCATCCGGAGTATATTCAAATCATTGATAGTTTTAAAAAGTTTGGACTTGATTCTGAGTTAAAATTGGTAGAAAAGAAAACTTTAGATCATTCTAAGAGTGTATTTCTGCCTGAACTGCTTGGGCACAACAACTTAACTATACAAGAGAGTATAAATCAAATTCTTAGGGATGAAGTCGAAAATCAAATGAGAAGAACTGGATTTAGTGAGTCTTCTGATGGAACGTTCTACTTTAATACATATATATACACAGCAAATAGTGAATATTTGAGTATTGAGTGTATGGGAACGCATAATTTAAAAGATTGGACACTGGATCAATCTGCTGCGACTACATTTAATTTTGATCTTGGAACAGGTGAACCATTAACGCTTGAAAGGTTGTTTGAACAAGATACAGTTGAACTAGACAAGTGGATGTTGTCCATTGTAAATGACGAAATGGATAAGTACTTTGGTGAAGCGTCAAGAATTGAAACACTTCAAAATGTGCAGTATTTGATCCAAGATGATGCTCTGCTAATTATTGGGAGCGATCCAACGCATAGGGCTTATATTCCAAGATGGATACTAAAAGATTATGTAGATGTTAATAAGATCTTCCAGTAAAGAGCGTGACACAAGTACATTGGCTAACAGAAGACGGAGGGATATGTATGCATAGTTTAGATAAACTCGTTGTTCTTTGGACAAGTGGCGACCCGATTACTGCAGAAAAAATGGTTTTCATGTATTCATTGAATGCCATAAAAAATGCTTGGTGGCACGAACTTACCTTAATTATTTGGGGGGCATCAGCGGCTCTTGCATCTGAAAATGAAATGATACAAGATCATTTGACGGCATTAATAGAAGCAGGTGTAGATGTTGTTGCTTGTAAGGCTTGTGCAGATAGTTTAGGTGCAACTGAAAAGCTAGAGTCACTTGGGATTAATGTTAAGTATATGGGTGAACCTTTAACTGAGTACATTAAGTTAGACTATAAAATTTTATCGGTATAGTAGGACCTTGCGTATAGCATAAACACTGGCTTGCAATATTATTTAAAATCATTTAGAATGGTATCGAACGTATGTTTGATACCATTTTTTTACGTTGTGATTTGGAGGTGGACGATTTCAAGTATAAAGGACATGCGGTATTCGGTCTCGTGTGTGCGCTGGGAGTATCTTATTTAACAGGACTTGTTTTAAATGCATCTCACATATTTGGAATATTGATAGGTGTAATGCTTCCTGATATGGATCATCCTCAATCAAAGATTAATTATAAGCTTCTTAAGTTCAATAATAGACTTTGGAAGGTGATATTCTATATTACAGTTGGATTTATAGCTCTTGCATATGGTCTAGAGAATGATCATATATCTAGTTTTTTGGGTATAGCACTCATGTGGACGGGCGTATCAGAACATAGGACATTTACCCACAGTTTGCTAGGTGGTTTATTATATTCACTGGCATTTTTAAAGCTTAGTGCAGTAATAGGAGATAATGCATTTGTGGCATCAGTCATATTTGGTTATTGGAGTCATCTTGCGAGCGACAGCGTGACAAAAGCAGGTGTTCACTGGATGTATCCACTTGTTCACTAGAAATAAAACTTAAAAGACTCCATAGTAGATATGTTTTGTCTACTATGGAGTCTTTTTGATATATTTGTACAAAAGTGTCCACAATTGTCCAAAATGTTCTTGACTGTCCAATCTTGTCGTGTTAATGTGTACTTAAGAAGGGATGATTTAAATGGATGAAAAATTCTACACGGTTGATGAAGCCGCAGATAAAATAGGGGTACACCCAAAGACTGTTAGACGTTACATTTTTGGAGGGAAGCTGGAAGCTCTTAAAGTTGGCGGTCAGTGGCGTGTGTACGAAGAAGCAATGGATAAATTTCTGAAGACGGGTACACAGTGTAATCATAGTAATGGCTCTGACAATGTGAGTAGTGACGACTTCTGTGTGTTTATGGATTCAGGTTATTTTGAAACAGATGACGTTGTACAAATTTGTACAATTGTTGACTATTTTGTGGAAGAAAAAAAGGAAGTTACACCTATGGTGAGTGCACTAATGGAAGTTATGCATAGTGAAGAAGATGATAACAGCACTTCGAGATTTAACTATGTCTATGACAATTCTGACAAAAAAGCGAGATTTGTATTCTGGGGATGTCCTTCTATGATAGAGAAAATGGTTGGTGCATTAAAACCTTTTGAAACTTGTAGAAAGTAAAAGAACTGGAATGATTACGAGGTGAAGCAAATGCAAAGAGTAGAAACTTATAGAGTTGAGGGTATGACTTGTGCAGCATGTTCGAGTGCTGTTGAAAGAATCACTGGAAAATTAGCGGGTGTAGAAAATGTTAGTGTGAATTTAGCCACAGGAAAAATGAACATAACATTCGATGAGGCGGTTGTTACCCAAGAAGATATTTTTTAGAAAAATTGAAAAAGCAGGCTATCAGCCAATAGAAGATGCCAAGTTAAAAGAAATTGTAATACCAGTCGAAGGTATGACATGATCTGCATGTTATGCGGCCGTGGAACGGTCAGTTAAAAAACTTGATGGTGTAGACAATATTAGTGTTAACGGAATCACCAATAAAGCAACCATTTCCTATAATACGAAAGTGTTAAGGGTGTCTCAGATAAAGCAAGCAATCAAAAAAGCAGGGTACACCCCCCTAGACATTGAGAAAGAGAAAACATCAAAAACAGTTGAAGAAAACAAGCAAAAGGCTGATAATAACTGGACTAGGTTCAAAATTGCAATTGCGTTTGTAATTCCCTTACTATATATCGCAATGGGACATATGATGGGATTACCACTTCCAGAGTTCCTTGATCCTATGATGCATCCTATGAATTTCGCACTGGTTCAATTGGCATTAACAATTCCAATAATGTTAGCAGGCTCGAAGTTTTACACAATGGGGTTCAGAACCTTATTTACAGGACATCCGAATATGGATTCCTTAATTGCGGTTGGAACAAGTGCAGCGGTTATTTATGGTCTTGTAGCCATATTTGAAATAGCTATAGGCAATACACATTGGGTCATGGACTTGTACTTTGAAACAGCGGGTACAATAATAGCTCTGATCATGCTTGGTAAGTCACTTGAATCTAGATCAAAAGGTAGGACTTCAGAAGCCATTCAAAAGTTAATTGGTATGCAACCCAAAGAAGCTACAGTCCTCCATGGAAAAGAAGAAATTAAAATTCCAATTGAAGAAGTTGAGTCTGGTGACATTGTACTTGTAAAACCAGGTGATAGATTACCAGTAGATGGTGAAGTTATTGAAGGGCGAAGTTCAGTTGATGAATCCATGTTAACTGGTGAAAGTCTGCCAGTAGAAAAGACGATTGGTGATACAGTTGCAGCTGCCACAGTCAATAAAAAAAATGGAGTTTTGAAAGTTAAAACAACTGGTGTTGGAGAAGACACTGCTCTGGCAAAGATTATTCACATGGTTGAACAAGCACAAGGTTCGAAAGCACCCATTGCACGACTAGCAGATATTATTTCAGGTTATTTTGTCCCTGTTGTAATTGTTATAGCATTACTAGCAGGTGGTGTATGGTGGTTTGCCTCAAATGACATAAGTTTTGCGCTTAGAATATTTATATCTGTACTTGTTATAGCATGCCCTTGTGCGCTTGGTTTAGCAACACCTACTGCAATAATGGTGGGTACGGGCAAAGGTGCTGAAAATGGAGTTCTTATTAAAAGTGGTGTAGCCCTTGAATCTGCACACAAAATTGACGCAATAGTGTTTGATAAAACAGGTACAATTACAGAAGGTAAACCAAAAGTGACAGATATAATTGCTACACCTGAGCAAGATGAAAATCATTTGCTTCAGTTGGTTGCGTCTGCAGAAAAAGTTTCTGAACATCCACTGGGTGAAGCTATTGTTGCTTGCGCAGATGAAAGACATCTAGAGTTGTTCGAGGTAACAGAATTTGAAGCTGTTCCAGGACATGGAATCAAGACCAAAGTCAACGACCATGATGTTGTAATAGGCAATGAAAAAATGCTTGTTTCGTATAATCTTGAATCAGAAGTTCTGGGGAAAGCTCATGAACTAGCTGGTCAAGGTAAGACACCTATGTTTGTTGCTGTGAATGGTGTATTTGCGGGTATTATAGCAGTAGCAGATACAATGAAACCGACGAGTAAAGATGCAGTGAAGAGACTAAAAAATATGGGTGTTCGTGTTGCTATGATTACAGGTGATCATAAAACAACAGCAAAAGCTATAGCTGACGAGGTAGGAATAGATATTGTACTGTCCGAAGTACTTCCTGCTGATAAGGCAAATGAAGTGAAAAAACTACAGGATCAAGGTATGCTTGTTGCAATGGTTGGCGATGGTATTAATGATGCACCGGCCCTTGCACAGTCAGATGTTGGTATTGCAATTGGGTCTGGTACAGATGTTGCAATGGAAAGTGCTGATGTTGTTCTAATGAAAAGCGATATAGAAGATGTTGTAACAGCGATTGAGTTGAGTAAGGCAACTATTAGAAACATTAAGCAGAATCTTTTCTGGGCATTCTTCTATAACACAGCGGGTATTCCCCTTGCAGCTGGCGTTTTTTTATGCTATAGGAGGCCCACTGATGAGTCCTATGTTTGCAGCGGCAGCTATGTCGTTTAGTTCTGTGTCAGTTGTAAGTAATGCACTAAGGCTTAGAGCCTTTAAACCAAGTCATAAAAGAGGGTAACAAGTAAGGAGAGTTTATATGAAAAAGACAGTATTTATTGAAGGTATGAGCTGCAACCATTGTAAGATGCGTGTTGAAAACACTCTGAAAGAAATGGAAGGGATCAAAGCGGCAGCTGTAAACCTTGAAAGTAAGTTGGCAGAAGTGGAACTCACATCAGAAGTTTCAAATGAAGATATTATACAAGCGATTGATGATATCGGGTTTGATGTTGTAAAAATAGAAGCTTAACTAAAAAAGTCAGGAGATGGGACTTTGAATATAACGATTGATGAAGCAGTTCTTCTCTATATGGATGAGAAAGGCAAAAGTGATTTGACCCTACTCTTAAAACGTAGTGGCGGAGGCTGATGCGGTGTTATTGAAGTTCCAGAAGTGGAACTAAGGGTGCCGGCGGCGCCTGATGAATATAACAAGTTTGAGGTTAGTGGAAAAACGGTCTATATAAATAAACGTGTAAAGTCACTAAACTCAGGATTGAAATTTCACCTTAGAAAAGTTTTCTTCATGAGAAACATAGTCGTAGACGGCCTAAGGTTACCAGGATTCTAATATACAGAGCTTAACATTTTTTGCTAAAAGAGATTGCATATGCAGTCTCTTTTTTATATTTAGGTTCACTTCTGTTCCAAAGAGGTGCTTTTGGGGTATATATATATTGGTGTTATTAACCGAATGGAGGTGTCTCATGAAGGGGAAAATAGTCCTTGCACGTGGAGATATTACTAAAATGCAGGTAGACGCTATTGTGAACGCCGCGAACATGAAGCTTGTGGGTGGTGGAGGTGTGGACGGTGCAATTCATGCAGCTGGTGGTCCAGTCATTCTTGAGGAATGTAAAAGTCATATTGATGCAAACGGTGAGTGTCCAACTGGTGATGCAGTTATGACAACGGCTGGTAATCTCCCATCTAAGTATGTGATTCACACAGTAGGACCAGTTTGGAACGGCGGAAGATTTGGTGAAAATCAGCTACTTCATGACTGTTATACAAAAAGTCTGTTGATGGCAGAACATCACGATCTTCATACTGTTGCATTTCCAAATATCAGCACTGGTGTTTATGGGTATCCAAAGGGAGAAGCTGCTGAGGTAGCTATAGACGCTGTTGAAGACTTTATGGAAACACATGAAACGGTGAACGAAGTGACATTTGTCTGTTATTCAGAGGAAAATTATCATTTGTATGAGGATATCCTCAAGAAGAAGCAATTACTCACATAAGGCTTGCATTCATTATTAGTCGTGTATATAATATTGACGTAAAAATAAATTAAACGATGAATGTACTGGATAGCATTTCATCATAATCAGTGTAAGTCAAGCTGAAAAGGACGGGTGTGCTTTACGCATACCCATTATTTTTTTCGTAAATGTGTCTATCAGAGTGATTTTGTTTAAGGAGCTAGATTGTGTTAAGTGAATTTACGATGAAAGTTATAAAAATAATAAAAAGTATACCCGAGGGTCAAGTTGCCACATATGGTCAAATAGCAGCACTTGCTGGACATCCTCGTGCGCCAAGACAAGTTGCTGGAATACTAAAGCGTTATTCTAAAGATCATAATTTACCTTGGCATAGGGTTATTGGAAGTAAAGGATCAATATCAATAAAAGATCCGCTCGGTAGAATTGAACAGGCACAGAGGCTCCGTGAAGAAGGCATTGAGGTTACGAGCCTTGGTGAGATTGACCTTAAGGCGTTCGGATGGAAAGTGGAGCGTTTTGATATATAATTCATGGGTATATTTATAATATCTTAAAATTGAGATATTATGAAGTGATGAGGGATACCATGATAAATGATGACAAAATACTAAATGATATAGATCTAAAGCTGGTAGTGGTATTGTCACGTATGAATAACGCCTTGTCAGAAGGTCTCTTAGACAGCATTAAAAAAAATAGGTCTACACCCTACAGAATTTGCACTCTTAGAGGTTATTTATCATAAAGGTCCTCAACCTATTCAAAAGATAGGTGAGAAGATATTGATCACTAGTGGGAATATGACTTATGTTGCTGACAAAATGGAAAAGAAAGGGCTTATTTATAGGTCTAGTGGTTCAAAAGACAGACGGGTCACGCTTCTAAACTTAACAGATGAAGGACGAAAAGTTATGGATGAAGCATTTCCAAAACACCACAGTCACATACAGAAGTTACTCGATGGCATGAGCAGAAGTGAGAAGGAAATGCTACTAAAGTTGAGTAAAAAGCTTGGACTTAGCTTGAACGAGAAGAATAAGTGAAAATACGATTTTTGTATAATCGACCGGTGGGAGCACACTCCTATTGGTCTTTCTTTATTGATAGCCTTTTAGGAAGTCGTTTGAATTAGTGTCTTGAAATTGAATGTCAAAACCCTTAAAATCATGAATAAGTGATTCGAAATGCTATAGATTCCGTGAACAATTCGTGAACCTTTGGTAATTTGGAATTGATTGTATTCATTTGGTGGTAAAATATGAATAGAGAAAAATGAGTATTTCGAATATGCCCTAAGCAAGAAACGAGGTAGATATAGATGAAACTATGTTCTAGGTGTAATAAAAATATCGCAATGATATATATGAATAAGATGGAGAACGGTAAGGAGTCGGTTGAGCAACTATGTATTAAGTGTGCTCGCGAACTAGGTGTTCCTGGAATTGATAACCTGCTAAAGCAAACTGGAATGGAAGAAGATGAGCTGAGCCATATGATGGAACACATGAATGACATGTTCGATGGTATGGATCCAGAGCAAATGAATATTTCAGATTTAATGGGTATGATGAATGGCATGGAAGGTCTTGAGGATCTTGATGATGATGAGGACTTCGAAAAGTTTGAAGAGCCTTTTGACGCTTTAGAAATTGATCCCAAAGAAGATAAGTCTGGCACAGGTTCTGATACATCTGAAGATGAACCTAAGAGGAAAAAGAAGAAAAAGCGTTTTGGTGGCAAAAAACATCTTGATACGTATGGTACAAACTTAACTGAAAAAGCCAAAGCGGGTGAAATTGACCGAATTATTGGCAGACAGCGTGAAATAGATCGAATGGTACAAATACTAAACCGCCGCTCTAAAAACAACCCTGTGCTTATTGGTGAGCCAGGTGTAGGTAAAACTGCAATCGCTGAAGGATTGGCACTACGCATTGCTGAGAAGCAAGTGCCTGCTAAATTATTTAGTGCAGAAGTATACCTGCTTGACATGACAGCTATTGTTGCTGGAACTCAATTTAGAGGTCAGTTTGAAGGTCGTATAAAAGCGATAATTGACGAAGCAAAAGAACGTGGCAATGTTATTCTAGTTATTGATGAACTCCATAATATTGTAGGCGCTGGTGACCTTCAAGGTGGAGCAATGAACGCTGCAAACATATTGAAGCCTGCTCTTGCAAGAGGGGCAGTCCAAATTATTGGTGCTACAACCTTAGAGGAATATAGAAAGCATATTGAAAAAGATGCAGCCCTTGAGAGAAGATTCCAGCCTATAATTGTTGATGAACCAACTCCAGAGGAATCCGTTGAGATTCTTAAAGGCATTAAAAGTTACTACGAGGAGTATCATAAAGTCATGATCTCTGATCAGGTTATAGAAGCCTGCGTAAGACTAAGTGACAGGTATATCCGTGATCGCTACCTTCCAGATAAGGCAATAGATGTTATGGATGAAGCAGGGTCGCGTGCCAATTTGAAAAATAAGGGTTTAGTGGAGCTTGTGGCCTTAAAGGATGACTTGAATAAGGTACGAGCAGAGAAACTCCAAGCTGCTGAGCTTGAAGACTATGAAAGATCTGCTGATTTGAAAATGGAAGAATTGACTCTTGAGGAAAAAATCGAGAAGTTAGAAGAAGCCGCGACACATGTTGAAATTGTCATTGAAGATATAGCATATGTAATTGAGGCGTGGACAAAAATTCCAGTTCAAAGAATTACAGAGGATGAAGCGGATAGACTACTTATATTAGAAGATAGATTAAAGAGACGTGTAATTGGCCAGAATCCTGCAGTTGAAGCTTTGTCAAAGGCTGTTAGAAGAAATCGTTCTGGTTTCAGAAAAATGAAGAAACCAACTTCATTTATCTTTGTTGGTCCGACAGGTGTTGGTAAAACAGAACTTGCTAAAAGTCTTGCAACTGAATTGTTTGGAAGCGATGAAAACATGATTCGACTAGATATGTCAGAATACATGGAACGACATACTGTGAGTAAACTTATAGGCGCCCCTCCAGGATATGTAGGATTCGACCAAGGTGGCAAACTAACAGATATTATTAGGAGAAAGCCATACACGGTTATTTTGTTAGATGAGATTGAAAAAGCACATCCAGACATTTTTAACATTCTACTGCAAATTCTTGATGAAGGTCGATTAACCGATAGCCAAGGTAGAACTGTATACTTTGACAACTCAGTTATTATTATGACTTCCAATTTGGGTACAAGTACTGGTGCTGCCCGTATAGGCTTCGGCTCTGGTAGCAACGATGCAGTTAAAGAAAAAGTTAGAGAAGCGCTAAGAGGTACATTTAGACCAGAGTTCCTAAATAGAGTAGATGATATTATTACATTTAACAAACTTCAACATCTTGAATTTGATTCTATTCTTGAGCTTATGTTAAAAGAAGTGAGAGTAGAGCTTCATGACAAACATATGACAATGACAGTTGAGGAAGCTGCAAAGACTTTCTTAATTAATAAAGGGTATAGTGACGAGTATGGTGCACGACCTATGCGTAGAGCTATTCAGACGTATCTTGAAGATGAAATTGCAGAAGCTTATTTAAGAGGTCAAATTAAAGAAGGTGACCATTTAAATGTATCTGTTGAAGACGACCACTTGAAAGTCTTGCCTCAGGTAAAGTCAGTTGAAGAGATAATCCAGTAATTAAATCAAAATTGAACTGATGCCCAATTGACAACTGTTATCAATTGTGATATGTTAATGATAGAAAGAAGTCAACCTATAGCAATTGTAAACGGACCGAGGTGAAGGCATGGATAAGAAGAATAAAATGCTCGGCGCCAGCAAAACTGAAGCGTGGGCAGACATTTCATATCGTAAGAAAAACACGAATGTTCCTATTCCATCTTTAGACGCTGTTGATAGAGCTAAAGCATGGGTAGAAGAAAATGAAAAATAAGCAATATATGTTCCAGTGGATGTACAATAAATAATCCATTAATTAAAGTAGAATATTGATACCTTACTCCCGATATTTTCTCGGGAGTTTTTTTTATTTTTTTTGAAAACATGAAATAAGGCTACCTCATTTAATTAGGAGGTAGCCTTATTACGTTCGATTCGATTTACAATAAATGAGCCTTGCCTTGCTCTTTTAGAGTATTAACAACAGTTTTGATCTTTTGTACATCGTTTTTGTTACATATTAGAAGGGCGTCATCTGTGTCGACGATAATTAGGTCGTGTAACCCTATTGCAGCAATAAGCTTACCGTTGCCGACAATAGTAGATCCATTCGTTTCAAACTCAAGGACATTTCCTTCAATGATATTTTGATTCGAATCTTCAGCTTTTACATTGTTCAAAGCATCCCAGCTGCCTAAATCACTCCAGCCACAATCTAGTGGAACCATTAAAATGTCATTAAGCTTTTCCATAACACCATAGTCTATAGATTCAGACGGCATATCTTGATAGAGAATTCCCAGTTTTCCAGAGTTTAGATCATCAATCCAATTTTCTATAAAGGAACATTGGTAGTATAATTCAGGCATTTTGTCCAAAATATGCTTTAACATGACTTCTGTTTCAAATACGAAAATTCCAGCGTTCCAGTAATAGTCATTATTGCTAATATACCTTGCAGCATCCTCTTCATTTGGTTTTTCCACAAAGGAATCAAGTGAATAAACATCGTTAGATATTTGTGTTGTGTTTAAATATCCGTATCCAGTTGCTGGATAGGTTGGCGTAATACCTAACGTTACAATTTTATGGCTTGATTTTGCCAAATTTGTTGCTTTTTTTTATTTGGGTTTTAAAGTTTTCCTCATTTTGAATGTGTTGGTCAGATGGCAACACGACTACAACGTGGTTTCCATGTGCCTTATGCAGTGCCATAACAGAGGCTGCAATTGCAGGAGCAGTGTTACGTGCAAAAGGTTCAAGCATCAGATTTTCAGTCTTGAAAGTATCAGGTAATAAGTTGTAAAAGATATCTTCGTGTTTTTTATTTCCAACTATATAGATGGAATTCATAGTACTTATACCATGCAGTCTATTGATCGTTTGGTTTAGTAAGGTTCCGTTGCCATCTAAATCGAGAAATTGTTTAGGTAAATTTGTACGACTTCTTGGCCAAAATCTAGTTCCGTTGCCACCCGCCATGATTACTGAAGAAATTTTCATGATTTCGCCTCCTTATAAAGTGTTTATATATGGAGGATAAATAATAAATGTAAAAATGAAGGATCTCAATGTAAACATTTTCGTTACATCGAGATTTTTTTATGTAACAGAAATGTTTACATTCAGGTCTTGTTATGTAACAGCACAGGGTTAATCTGTATTCAACATCAATATAGGAGGTGTTGAAATGGAGAGGTCAATTGGCAAAGGCGTGAATATAGAAGCGATTGTTTTTCCTGTACTAGACGTACTTTTAAATGGTGGGAATTTATTAATTCATATTTATATCAGTTGGTATCTTACCACAGGAGACTATGGAATTCTAAACGCATACTTCTCATTACTATTTGTATTAATGATATTTGGAATGTCGATGCAAACATATTTCGCTAAACGCCTTTCAGAGGATGGATTTAGAGCAAGCGAAATACCAAGTGTAAGCATGGTAACAAATAGGATGGCAGTTACAGTAGCATTCATCATGATAATTTTGGCAATACCCATGATAAGCTTCTTAGAGGGACTATGACACAATACCTAATTATTCTTTCAACATTTCTAATACAAATGAGATTAAGTTTTTATAGAGGCATTCTACAAGGTCATAAATCATTTTTAAAACTTAACAGTAGCTTCTATATAGAAATGGGATTCAAATTAGTGATTCTAATTCCAATAATTCGATTGTATCAATCAGTTGACGCGGCATTGATTAGTGTTTTAGTTGGTATTGCTGCTTCATATTTTTTCACTAAACAGACTACAGAAAAGAATTTTCTAGAAAGAACCACTAGTAAAAGTTCACACAAGATAGATTCACAAGGCATGAACAGGACGGAAATGTATAAGCGTATTATTAAAGGATTTATGAGGGTTCTTTCAACACAAGTGTTCTTTTATTACTTTACTGCGATAGTTCTTATTTTAACAAATTACTATATGGGTGACGCTTCAGGTTTATATGCAGTCAGTACCAGATATGGTCAGATATTCATTCACATTGGACTGAGTATTATAACTGTCTTAATTCCATATACAAGTGAAGTGCAAAGTGACCCTTTGGTTTTTAGAAAGAAAGTTATTCAACTTCTTATAGTATATACACTCATAGGCTTTGTGCTCCTTCTAGGATATTCCCTAATAATGCCTATAGTTTTAAGAACATTGTTTGACGCTAAGTATCAGGCTGCAAGAATTCTTCTGATTCCCCAGGCTGTTGCATATTTCATGTTATCAATTGCATTTTTCATGTCCTCTATGGAAATGGTAGGTGGAAACAGAGGTTATATTAGAATTTTATCTCTATTTTCTATTGTATTACTTATTTCATTAATGAAATGGCATGATAGCTTAATTCAGATTGTAACAGTAGAACTTGTAGTCTACTCAGTAATGGCAGTAATGCTTATTGGAAGATTTGTAATGAGGAGGATAAAAAAATGTTAAAAAAAATTATTGTTTTTATCATGGCGAGATATTAAAGCCCCTAAAATGGGCGGTGCGGAAGTATTCACACATGAAATGTTGAAGCTTGTAGACAAAAGAAAATACTCCATTGTTCATTTTTCACCAATGTTTAAAGAGAGTTTAGCAGATGAGCTAATAGACGGCGTTCGTTATATTCGAAAAGGAAACATATTCACAGTGGTATTATGGGCAATGCTTCATTATTTTATGAATCGAAAAGAGTATGACTACGTAATTGACCAGTGTAATGTCCATAGATTTTTCACTCCACTTTGGGTTTCGAAAAAAGAAAAGAATTTTTTTTCATTCATCAGCTAGCAAGAGAGTTATGGTTACGTAATTGGAAAAAGCCATTTAGTTTAATTGGATACCACTCAGAAGACTTTATGACAAAACTTTATAAGAACAACATCACATTGACAGTTTCTAACTCAACAAAGTCAGACTTACTTGCTCTAGGATTCAAAAATGAATTTGTAAAAATCCTTCCAGAAGGCATTAATTTTGAGCCCTGGGATCCAGGTCAGTTTTTCAAAAAGGATATTGAGCATACATTCACATATGTAGGACGGTATGCAAGGTACAAAGGTATTGATTCAGCTGTAAGAGCATTTGGTGAGTTTAAACGAGTTTACCCAAATTCGAAACTTTGGTTGGTTGGAAAGGAAAACAGTTCCTTTAAAGAATCGGTACTACTGCCAATATGCAAACTATACAACTTGAAGGTAGACAAAGATATTGTTTTTCATGGATTTGTAAGTGAAGAAATGAAACTAGAACTTATGAGTCGCTCACATGCAATTATTTATCCTTCAGACCGAGAAGGCTGGGGACTTACAGTTACAGAAGCGGCAGTTGTTGGAACACCAAGTATTGTTTACAATTCAGCTGGTTTAATAGATGCAGTAGACCAAGGACAAGCTGGTTTTCTATCTACCTCTAATACTCCAGACGGACTTTTAGAACAAATGATTGCATCTGTAGAAAATGGAAACTTGTATGACTCTATTAAAAAAGAAGCATATAACTATTCAAAACAGTTCCAGTGGTCAGTCACTGCAGAGGTCTTTGAAACGGAAATGTCAAGTATTGAGGAGGTTCTCTCATGAATAATAAAGTAATGATAATTACAACAACGTATAACAGTCAGTATCATATTTCAGACTTAATAGAGAGCTGCGCTCTACAAAGTTACACCAATTTTGAACTCATAATAGTCGACGACGGATCAAGTGATTATACAAATAATTTTGTTGAAGAATTAAATGAAAAATATGCTTGGATTAACCATATTAAGCTCCCACATGGAGAACGAGGTATAGCAAGATCTAAGGCAATACAAGAAGCTAGAAAAGAGAAATTCAAATATTTATTTATAGTAGATTCGGACATGATTCTCCAACCCAACTTACTAAAGGAAGCAGTAGAAAAACTGGAGTCAAATCAAAGAATTGGTGCTTTAGTCATTAAAGAAATTCCAGTATCTCGACACGACAACCTTATGACACGAATCAAGAAGTTCGAGCGAACTGTTATAAATAACGCATACGCCGTTAACAATAGATCAATCGAAGCAGCTAGATTTTGGAGAGAAGATGATTACCTTCTATCGGGTGGAATTAATCCAAATCAAATTTCATTTGAAGAAACACAGCCTACTATTCGGTATTTGGCTAAGGGTGGGAAAATTGAAAGACTGACAACTTCAGGCCTAATACATGATGAAAAAAAAGTTACTTTCAAGAACCTGATGTCCAAGAAAAAGTATCATTTTAAAATGATGCCACGGACACTAGCTAGTGAAAAAGATGGTTTTTTTTGAAAGCCTTGTCACGGTGGTACTTCTTCAGACCAGTACTATACCAGCCAAACAATATTTGGCTTTATATTAAACATCCATGTATGACAATTGGTATGTTTGGAATGTACATGGTACTTACAGCTATAGGCGTGTATGAAATTTTGAAAGAGTTTATTTTAGCAAATTATGAAGAGTTTTCAATTGAGAAGTAGTGGCAACATAATTGTAGAAAGGTGTGACGATATGTATCCATTAAAACTTGAAGGCGATTTGAAAGAGAAAGTTTGGGGCGGAGACGATTTAAAATATTACCATAAAAGCATAACAAAGCAAAGGCTTGGAGAAGTCTGGGAGCTAGCTTGTCATCCTAATGGAGCAAGTACAATTGTTAATGGTGAGTTCGAAGGTCAGTCAATTTGTAATCTCCTTAATACGGATAATGTTCATATATTGGGACATGCCTATGATGCTTTTCCAATTATGGTTAAATTTCTTGATGCACGCTCAGATCTTTCATTACAAGTTCATCCTGACGACAACTACGCTCAAAAAAAATATAAAAGTTTAGGTAAAACAGAAGTTTGGTATATTTTATCAGCTGAAGAAGATGCAGAAATTATTCTAGGTACTAAATCATGTTCTATTGAACAGACATTAGATTCGATTTCAAAAGGTGATCTTAACGCATGTTTGAACCATATAAAAGTTAAAGCAGGAGAATTTTACACAGTTCCAGCGGGAACGATCCATGGTATTGGCAGTGGGGTTGTCCTACTTGAAATTCAGGAAAGTAGTGATTTGACTTTTAGACTTTTTGACTATGGTAGAGGACGTGAGACGCATTTAGAACAAGCTCAAGATGTCATAGATCTTGAGACGGACTATGGTCGTTGTAGAGGGTTTGTGGAAATGAAGGATGACACTGAAATCACATATTTCATTCAGTCAAAATACTTTGAAGTGAGTCGTTTCAAAATAAGAGAAAAGTACCAAATGGAATCTGAAAGTTGTTTCCAGTTATTAAGTTGTATTGGTGGGATGGGCTATCTGATGTATCATGATCAAATTTTTGATTTCAAAACAGGAGACCAATTCCTTATTCCAGCCAATATGGACACGTTTGAATTACGAGGGATGATAGACGTGATTGTTACTAAACCAGGAACCACTAAAAGTTGAGGTGTAATCATGAAACGTAAAAAAAATAGGTATTTTTGGAAATAGCCTAATTGACTATAAGTTTATTCTTTCGCTGAATGAAGTTGTTGATAAAGATATTAAGTTTGAGAAACTTGACCTTATTATTGTTGATTATTTAGATATGGATACTGCAAAAGAAGAGTTATTAAAAATTCGAAAGACTAATCAAATTATTCCTATACTATGGGTTGTGGATCCATTAAACTCACTTGATTCCATGGAGTATCTCAAAACACTGAATAGTTTAGGACGAATTCATATTGAATATAGAAACTTTGAAGACATTCAGGGGGTTTTACAAGCAGTGGCTTTACTTTCAAATCCTGATCTTCCAACTAAAAGAGTATCGATGGACTTGTTTATACCTATTTTTAACGAAGTACATCGAATGCAATACGTTCGAGGTTTTGCTCAAAAGCTTCAAAAACTTCATCAATTAGGCTATCCGTATATATCGATTTATTTCATAGATGATGGAAGCAGCGACCAGTCGGACCACTTCATAGAAGAAATGATGAACGCCTATTACGATGAAGCTGACAGTGTGGATTACAAAGCAGCATTCAAACTCTTGAAACTAGGTGTGAACACTAGAAAAGCTGGAACATATATGGAAGCCTTTCGGGTTTCGACTTCGGACATTATTATTTTTGCAGATGCAGATAATGCATTTAATTTAGAAGATATAACAAAATTAATAAACATCATTAATCAGGGATTCTACGACATCGTTATAGGCACTAAAGATAAAACTGCGGAAGATAGACCATTTATTAGAGATATTGTTAGCACAGCAAAAAGAATATTAACCAAACCACTGTTACCAAAAGGTGTTACAGATTCACAAACTGGTCTAAAACTTTTTAGAGGGCAAGTTGTAAAACAGATTCTAGCGCAACTTGATGAAAAGTATGGCCTTGCTATTGATCTGAAGATTATACATGTTGCAAAAAAAACTAAACTTGAGAGTTTTAGAAGTTCCTGTGTTTTTTAAAGATCGAGAAGGATCTCATATAGATGTAATCGTAGATTCAGCTAGATTTATAAAGAATATGGTAAAAATTTCATTAGGTATGTAGGAGGCGAAGAAAATGATGGTATATATAGATCAAGATTTCAAACCCATTGTTCCATCCTATTTAGAGAATATTAAGCAACAGCTCATGCACATTCGGTCATTACTATATTCAAAAAAGTATAGAGAGATCGAGCGAGTGGCAATGCAAATTCGTGATAGTGGTCATAATTATGGATTTATTAGGATAGGTGAACTTGGAGTCAATATGATATACTTCAGCGGTTTGGAGGCAAGTGAGAATATTATAAAGGCTATTTGTGAAATTGAGGAGTACATTGGAAAATGTCAAATTGAGTATATAGAATTATAGGAGGTTTCCTATGAAACGCGTATTGTTTGTAGATGACGATCAGATGATTTTGAAATTGATTGAAAGAAAAATGAAAAGTACGGACATAAAGTGTCATTTTGCTAACTCAGGTGAAGAAGCCTTGAGATGGATTAAACAGTTCCACATTGATGTTATGGTAACAGATATTATGATGCCAGACATGAATGGACTTGAGTTGTCGAGCAGGGCTCAGAAAGTAAGTCCCCATACTATGCGGATTATTCTAAGCGGGAGTGCTCAAGTGTCTGCAATCATTGATGCAATAAACGAAGGACATGTGTATAAGTATATTGTGAAACCTTGGAAAATTGACCAAGAGGCAATTAAATTACTCAATGATGCAATTTCTACATCGAAAAAGTGGTATGAAGAAGAACACCAGGCAAAATCTATGTATTTTATTCAAACTTCTGCTTTATCTAAAATTATGAAGCTGAAGCACTGGATTCTCACCGATGACAATTTAGCCATTATTGAAAAGTCGGATGATAAACCACTACCTCTTGAATGGCGGGATTATAGATATGAACTGGTAAACAGTAGCGAAGGTGTAATGAGATTATATGATATGAAATCTGACTGGTCGTGATTTTATGAAAGTTAAAATATTTGCTCTGATTAGTATTTGGCTCGTGTTTTCAATAAGCATAATGGGCGTTTTTTCATTTCCAGATGATAAGGGATGCTGAATATGGTATGTCTATCAATACAATTGAGTCCCAAAGCGAGAAGATCGCGAATCAGCTTAGTTTTAAACTAAAAGACATGAAGCTTAGTATGGAAGCCTTTTCACTTAAACTTGATACAGGAGAAGTGTGGTTAGACACAGTAACGGATTTCTTAAATATGAATACGAGCGTGATGGAAGTACATTTGTACGATGAAGACAGGTTACATCTTAAAGAACACACTCGGTACGGCAATGAAGTTGGGGTTGAAAAAAAAATCACTTGAAGGTATGTTCTTCTATCAACCTATGATTCTTGAGCAGTACGACAATGAAAACGTGCTTATTTATTATAAAGGCAAAAACAAATATCTTGTATATTTAGTGAATTTGAATGAATTATTCTCATCAAATCTCTCCGGGTCAAAAGGGATGCAAGGCGTGTATGACCAACATGTAGTTCCTGTTGTTCAATACGGAGAAGACTTTAATTCAAGAGATTTCTTTGAACGAGTAAACACTACTGGAAATTATAGTGGCTATGCTAATGAAGTGTTCTATTCTATTGAGAATATATCTTTAGAGAATATGACGTACAGTGTTCTAGTTGTAAGGTTAGATCAAACGTATCAAAAAGCAATTCGGTTGTATCTGGTACGATTTATAATAATTTCAGTGACACTGCTCGTAATGGGTTTTCTAGTTGCATGGAAAGTTGTAAAAGTATACCGCCAAGCACTTTTGTCTGAGAATTTAGGGAAGATAAGTGAATTGAAAGATATTAGAAAGAATATAACACAGGCAATTGATCATATGGGGATGGCTGCTAAAAGTTTTGATGACATAAGTGTTTTAAAAGAAGAACTGGAAATTTTATATATAGACTTAGTTGAAGGTGTTGATAATAATGAACGTCAGGACAAACTTAAGAAAAGTAAGTAAGAAACTATCAGACTGGTTTTTTATATATAGGTATGATGGATTTGCAATAACGATCATATTTCTATTTATACTTTATTACGCATCTGTTTTATTTCAACCAGGTCATGTGGTTTTTTCAGATATAGATTTCCCATTTTACTCTAAAAAACTACATGGATGAAATTTTTGGGTTGTGGAACACAAGATGGAACACAGTGTCTATGTTAAATATACCGAGACTGTTCTTTATACTGCCTCTATATTTGTTGTCAGGGATCTTTAAGTGGAATGGTCACCTATTCTTAAAGGGATTTATCATTGAGTTGATGCTGCTATCGGGTCTCTCAATGTATTTAATGGCAAAAAGATTTGTCAGTGTGTATACTGGTTCAACATTTAATTTGTGGAAAGTAAACGCGCTTGTATTTGGTAGTATCCTGTATGCCCTTAACCCTTGGATGATATACAGAATACAGCATATTTACTTATTGACTGGGTATAGCTTATTCCCTCTTGTTATTCTTTATTTCTTTAAGGTGTTTGATCATAAATTTCAGCGGCAGATAATTAATGAATACAGTCCATATACAAATCGAGTATTTAAACGTAACGTGATTGATATTTTGATATTGTCCTATTTGATCACCATGAGCTCAGCAGCAATCCACTATTTCTTTTACTCTATACTGGTTCTTGGTGTTTTATACTTTTTGTTATGTATAAAATATTTCATTTCCTATTATAGAAAAGGGCGGATGATATTAAAACATGTTTTTGCGTCGATACTTAAAAAAGACACTACTACTAGGTATTGTGACTGCAGGTTTGTCTTTCTATTGGTTAAGCATATACATTGGAGGGATCATTCTCGATGTTGGTGCTTCGCAGCATAATATTAATGTCATTGATACATACACAATGTTTTCAAGGCATGCATCACTATCACAAGTTATTTTTTTTCTATTAGGATACTGGTGGCCGATGGTTGACGTAAGTGCTGTTGTCTCTATGTTTTATATTGGTGGGGCAATTATCCTTACAGTGATTGTGGTCGGAATTCTCTTTAATGCTTACAAGCATCATATAATCCTTTTTCTAACCCTTTTAGCAATAGGATTAACCCTAATATCAACTGGAGTATACTATCCATCATTATCAGGTGTATTTCTACAACTTGCTGGTTTACCTGCCATAGGCAATATTTTTAGAGATCCTAATAAAATGATCGGTCTTACCGCAATATCATATTCTGTACTATTTGTATTTGGTATTGAGACCATTTATAAGTGGACATCTAAAAGTAGGTATAGTCAGTTTTTGAATGGTACAATTTTTGTACTCCTTTTAGTCTCGTGTTATATGTACTTGTTTCCAATTAGAGAGATATATTTTGAAAGATATTATCAACCCGTTGAAGAACCTCAGTCATATAAGGAGCTAAGGTCGTATTATGAGGATGTTGCTGCCAAGGGAAATCACTCGGATTCTGATTCTAAGAGTAAGCAAGAGCCCTACGCCTTATATGTTCCCATTGCTGAACACATGTTAAGACCAATCGTTCATATTTCAACACCATCTTGGAATGTTCCAGAAGGGTATGCTGACGTAAAAGCGACTGGAGACATTCATATATACAATTCTCCAGTTGATACCGTTTTCCATCATGAGGGTAATGACCCCTCCATTAAATATATGTATGACATGATTCAATTCATGCTGGATAAAGGTAGAACCATCTACTTAGAAAAAATAGTGAAAACCTTTGGAGTCAACCAACTCATATACCACAATGAGTATCTAGAGCAGGAAGTAAGGCAATCATTTAACGAGAGCATTCTAAAAGTTCAGAAGCAATTAAATACAGTTTACAGAAACAGTATATTTAGTGTGTTTAATATTGATTTTGATAAGGATGATGTGAATTTCAATCATAGAAGGATTATGACCCCTAATGGTTTGATTAAGCTGAATACTTTATCAAATTTGGAATCGTTTGATCCATTAGAAACCCCTGTAGTCTTCATGGCAAAAGAAGCTTCATTTAATAAAAATCTTATCAGAAATGCCGATGTTATTGAATCAGCCTCAATGAACGATTTGATTCTTTCAAGTCTCTCCTCAGAGCATAGATTGTATCCATTTGATTATGTTCATGAAGTCAATCCATTCACAAAATGGTCAAAAACGTATACAACATTTCCTGACTGGGCATGGTTCCAGAGCAAGTTGGACGTATTACACCCGAGTTTTGAATGGGATCATAACAAGGGGATGGTATTGACGTTTGCTTCTGAAGCTTTTGACATTTTACCACATGAAAAAAAACTTCTTGAAGGTGAAATTGTTTATGATTTTGATAGTCTGCTTCGTTCAGATAACTTTTTCATTGCAGACAACCCAGATTTATTTGATGTTATAAGTAATCCGTATAATGTATCTGAGAATTTAGGGGTGCTGCATGGAGTCATTCAAAGAGGAGACCCAAGTTTTATATGGCAGGTTGCAAAGTCCCCTATTTTAATAGCAGAAGAAAAAATGCCCTATCAATTTAAAATACTAGTTTCTGGTAGAGGCGCTAATAAACTGCACATGAAAGCAAGATTTTATGACAAAAGCAAAAATGAGATTGGTATTCAATATATTGTTGGACCTGATGAATTTGTAAATTTCGATACGATTGAGTTTACAGGTGAAGTTGTGTCTCCAAAAGATACAGCATTTGTTAGAATAGACCTTTTGACATATCAAAGACCTGAAGAGAAAATTTATTGGTGGATTCATGATGTTGAGATTAAAAAGTTTCCTAAGTACACTAGGCCCAATAATATAGTTATGAACAAAGATGTGGAGCCAGGTGCCCATAGAGTGTTTGTTAAAAGTTTTGAATCTGTTGGTGGCGGTTCATTTGAAGTCAAGTTAGCTGGTGTGAATAGAACAATTAAAACTTTGTCTTCACAAAGAAGTGGCTTTAAATGGCATGATCTTGGAGAATACACCTTGTCAAAAAATGAACTTGAGGTTGTCGTAACGAATATTGTAGGATTTAATGCCATTCAACACCTCGTAATTGTGCCTACTGAAACATATGAAAAGGAGTATAAGGCCTGGTCAGCCATACTAAATAGTCATGACCAGATGATGGCGTTTGAAACAGAAATAGATTTTGATAAATTTGGAAATATTCAGAGCCGCAGAGTGTACCCTGAGCTAAGTTATGGAACAGGAACAGCACTTAGTAAAGGGAGTATTGATTCTGATATTGAGATTCTTGCATCTGGAATGTATGACATAAAGCCTTTAATTTATGCAAGCGATGAAGTATTTGGTATTGTGACTCTAAAAATCGAAAATGAGCTTGGAGAAGTGGTGTATTCTAAAGACTTAAGTGAGCGGACACCTTTAGAAAATCACGAAACTTTGACGGTTGATTTTGACCCACTGGGGAAAACATATCCATATGAGGTTATAAATCGAGAAATGCCTTATAAATATAGAAATTCTCAAAGTGTTGTGCAGATTCCATTGAAAGCGGGTAGGTATAGGTTAATTATGGAAGTAGCTAGTGAGAATACCAATTATGCATCTTTAAACACATTTCATGCTTTTGATCCAAACTCTATAGTAACAGAGAGTGTTAGAAGAGACCAAGCTATTCAGGATTGCAGTACTTGTGAGAGAATTACACCAGATATGATGAGACATTTTTATCTAGATGAGAACACACTCACTATAGAGTTTGATTCGACATGTTCCTGTGATTGGTATATTTCGTCAAGTGATCCAATAGATGTGGAGCCTCTTGAAGAACTGTTAATAACATTTGATGCAAGATCGGATGCCATTAGTAAGCGTCATAGCAAACTTGTATTTCTTGACGAATATGACCAAGTTATTGATACAGCTTTCATTTTCGAAGTGGAAGAACAAGATAAAATTGATTGGAATAGGTATGAACAGCTTGTGAAAGTTCCACAGGGATCATCACGTGTTTTGTATCAGTTTTGGGCTCGAGGGCATAAAACAAGAGCTGGCAAGTTAGAATTAAAAAACTTTAAACTGGAAAAATACGAGGAATTTATACTAATTGACAATGTAATTGTTCAAACATCTGGGCTAAATTTAGGAGAAAAAGACCTAAAACCCAAACTCATTGAAAGCAATCAATCCGAAATGGTCTTTGAAAACAAGGTTGAAGGAAGCATAAATGAGAAAACATATTGGAACAGTTTTTTGTCACCTCATAAAATTTGGAAGGTTAATGGATCACCGTCAGAGTTAACATTGAACGGGGTGACCATGGGATTTGAAATTGAGAATAGAAATTTAAGTGGACGAATGTCACTTAGTAGAGTGTATCAGTTTGGACTATTTCTACACTTTACGACTATTGTCGCAACACTAGCGACATATATTGCTATGAAAAGGAAGGGCATGTTATGACAAAAAAAAGTATTGGTCGTAGATGATGATCCCTCAATTGTGAGCTTAATTGAAGTCATTCTTAAAAAAAATAGCTATATCATAATAGCTGCATATTCTGGAGATCAAGCTTTGAAGGCCCTTAAAGAACATAAGGTCGATGCTGCAATTCTAGATATGATGCTTCCAGATATTAACGGACTCTCTCTTTTAAGAGAGATTAGGAGTCATGAAAGTTATAAACACATACCAGTCATGATGGTAACTGGGAGAGATGATGAAATTGACACAGTTTTGGGGCTTGAAATGGGTGCAGATGATTATATACACAAACCATTTAAGAAACGAGAGTTAGTGGCTAGACTAAACGTAATTTTTCGGCGTATCGAACAGGACAAGTCATCTGTTGGGGAGCAATCGTTTTTGGTAACGTGGTTCTTAATCCATTAACACATCAACTCATGAAAGATGGGAATGAAATCGGACTTAGTCCCAAAGAGTACAAACTTCTACTTTTATTAGTATCAAATCCTAATAAGGTATTTAGTCGAGATGAGTTATTAAATAAAGTATGGGATGATATTGTTGCATTTGAAACACGTACAGTTGATGTTCATATTAGACGATTACGAGCAAAGATTGAGGAAGATCCACAAAAACCCGTTTGGATTGAAACCATAAGAGGGTATGGATACAGGTTTACTAAGTAAAATTCAATAAACCTAGTACAGGACAGGTGATTTTATGAAAACGAAGTCAATTGTACTAAAACTGTTTTTTATTATGGCCATTGTGGCTGTATCACTGACTCTAATTGTGTCGTATTTCATTAACCTTAGGGTGCAGGAAGACTTATCTGGTCATATGAATGATGAAGTGGACATAATAACAGAGGCTTTAAACTTTGCATTTTCACCTTTGATTGAAGCTAATGATGGTCAAGCGATCCAAGAGGCAATAGATGTGTTTGTAAAGTATGAAGTGATTAAAGGTATTCGGATTCACGATACGACTGGGAAAATACTGTATTCAAGCAACCTCTCAGAAGTTGGAGAATCAAGACCGTCAGCGCTAATAAGCTTAGCGGTTGATGATCCAACAGGAGGGCGTCAGTCCATTCAGTTTGATGATAGCATTCTTATGTCAGCTATACCACTCGTTTGTGGACATGGAGACACTTTACATTCAGATGCCGATGCGATTCTTTGTGTAGCTATGGATTTTAGATATCAGAGTTCTATTGCGAAGACAGTCGGAAATGATCTTAGTATTTCATTTGTGGTATTAACAACAGTGTTTCTTGCAATTGTATGGGTTTTCATGCAAAGACTCTTAGGGAAACCACTTCACAAACTAGTTGAAGCTGCAGATGAGATATCAAAAAACAATTATGAACATAGAATTGAAATTGATGAACGAAGTGAATTACAGGATCTAGCATTAGCTTTTAATAAAATGACAGAGAATGTCAAAGAAAACTCTTCCCGCCTTGAAAAAAGCGAAAGAAAGTGCGGAGAAGGCCTCAGAAGTGAGGCTGGAGTTTTTAGCAAAGATGAGTCATGAAATTCGAACGCCATTAAATGCAATAATAGGATTTTCAGACATTCTTTCTGAAGAATTGGATTCTCCAAATCAAAAAGAAGCTATGGAAATTGTAGTAAGTTCTGGTAAACACCTTTTAAACATAGTGAATGAAATATTAGATATTTCCAAAATTGATAGCGATCAAATGTTGTTAGAATCACAACCATTCTCTATAAGATCTCTAATTGGGGATATAGCGAACATGTTTGCACTTGCTACAAATGAAAAAGGTGTCCAGTTGAGCTATGAAGTTGATGTTGATGTGCCTCTAATGAATGTTGGTGATTCACATCGACTACGACAAATTCTAATTAACCTTATGAGTAATGCTGTTAAATTTACAGATGAAGGGTCAATTGAAGTTATTGTTAAGATAGATGGTGCTCAAACAGTGATTCAGGTCGTTGATACAGGCACTGGCATTCCAGAAGACAAGCAGAAATCAATTTTTAACGCATATACACAGTCAGATTCATCGATATCTAGTATGTATGGTGGAACGGGTCTAGGCTTAGCTATCTCAAAAAAAATTGCTAATATGATGGAAGGAGACATTGAGCTTAAAAAGCAAGACTGGAGAGGGATCAACATTTGAACTTAGAGTAAGACTTGAAGAGTTATTATTAAGATCAGAAACTGGCACTCAAATTGTAGAACGGTGGATATACGCAGATTCTACTGTTGAAGATATTACACGTGATGTCATTGAATCACTACCTGAGAGGTTAAGTCAAATTGAAGATAAAGCGGCTCATCAGGACGTAGAGGGATTAGAGTTTTATGTTCACAGTTTAAAAGGCGTAACAGGAAACTTCAATATTATTGAAATATATAAGATCTCTCAAGAGTTTGATGAGTATCTTAGAAATGGTGATATTGATTTTAGAATTGTTGATGACTATATCTTTAGTGTAAATGAGATTGTTAAGAGGATTCCAAATGAAATTATAAACCACCGCGAACCAGACTTAGCTTCCGAGTTAAAGGGAGAGTTTAAAATACTCCTAGCAGAAGATGTTCCTGAGAATCAACTTTTGATTAAACAAATGCTAAGACATTATCCTGTTGAAATTAATGTGGTTAATAATGGGGTTGAAACGATCGAAGCTTTAGAAAAGGGCAGTTATGATTGTTTACTATTAGATATTCAAATGCCTATTTTAACTGGCGAAGATGTTCTAAAATGGATTCGTACAGTTGGAGGTGTGAAAGATATGTATGTTGTTGCTTTGACTGCCAATGCCTTTAAGGAAGATATGGAGAAGTACTTAGCGCTTGGAGCACACTGGTTTTTTTTATCTAAGCCTGTAAAAAAAAGAAATTTTACGTGGAAAAATTAAAGACCTCATTCAACTTAAAGGGGAATAGGGTCTGATTGATTAAAAACACCCATTGGAAATGATCATTCCCAATGGGTGTTTTACTTGCTCAAATTTAGTATTTAAACTTTGAAATCATTGAAGTTAACTCATC